>VFSW01000130.1_pt1 | contig 95819 bp, 108 predicted proteins | sample 5358111 | NCBI WGS metagenome assembly VFSW01 (sample SAMN11554181, study PRJNA540505) | mine drainage metagenome | isolation source: sediment from site ElyBrook_90M | place: USA: Ely Copper Mine, Vershire, VT | collected 2017 | reverse complement strand
CTCCTCCCCCTTCCCTATAAACTTTTGGGAAAAGTTTAATCAAAAGGCTCTTCCTGAGGGTTTTAATGGTTTATCTGATAATAAAGAGCATGGCAAAAGCAGTTATCTTCGATATGGATGGAGTGCTTATTGATGATGAAAGATTTAAACAGCAATCTTGGATAGAATACGGCAAGAGGCACGGCTTTAACTTAACAGAAGCTGATGTAGATAAGTTTCTTGGAAGAACTTCGCGAGAAAATTTCGATGATCTGTATAAAAGGAAACTAACTGGCGAGGAGTTTGATAGATATCATAAAGAGAAAACGGACATACTTCTCGAGCTTTTAAAAGGAAAGTTAAAACCCATAGACGGAGTACAAGAATTGCTTGATGTTCTTCTTTCTAACCACATTAAGATGGCGGTGGCGACTAGCTCTAGGAGATTTTATTTTGACTTTATAATAGGTGCCCTAAATTTTAAAAAATATTTCCCTATATCTTTGACCGCGGACGACATTAAAAAAGGTAAGCCTGATCCAGAGATTTACCTTAAAGCTGCAGAAATGCTTCATGTTAAGCCTACGGACTGCATAGTGTTTGAGGATAGCGTATCTGGGATAACATCTGGAAAAACTGCGGGCATGAAAGTTATTGCAATTACTACTACCCATGCACCTAGCGAATTACACATGGCGGATAAGATAATCAAGAGTTTCAGAGAGATTTCAGTTAAGGACCTACTTTAATATTCATGCTCCGCCCTCCTAGCCCTCTCTCCTCCCCCTTCCCGGGGGCCTGATTCTCTAGGGAATTATCTATTCCTGCCTAGAAACATATAAATACTTAACTGTTCATATTAATTAACATATAAGGTTAATCTATGTCAGAGGAGTCATATACGTTAGTAATAGACACCTCGAGTGGAGAGGTTGCAAGATTGGACTTCAGGTGGATTGCAGATAAGGGGAAAATAATGGATTTTTCCATTAATGTTAAGCTGTTAGAAGATGAAAAAAGTATAGATATTTACAGAATAGATACAAAACATGGATATTTACACGAGCATAAATTTTGGAGGTTTCAGGTTAATAAATTACATATGGATTATAACAAAGCATTTATCGAGAAAAAAGCTGAAGTTATGGAAAATTATGAACGGTGGATATTGGAGTTTAAAAAACATAGGTGAATAAAATGGATAAAGCAGATAAATTATTTAGCAGGATGATAGACTACGCATTGGAGAAGCCAGAAAGCGCCCCGAGCAGAGTACTTGTAATAAGTCTCACAAAAACCAAAATAGAGAAGATATTGACCCCAGCTAGAATGGAAATTCTTAGAACCATAATAAAGGATAAGCCCAAAACGGTGGGAAAACTTACAGCCATACTTAAGCGCCCAAAGGAATCAGTATCTAGAGATCTAAGGATACTATCAAACTATGGGCTTCTCTCATTCGTCCAAGTAGGAAGAGAAAAAATGCCAAAAGTAGAAAAGGACGTAATAACTATGCCTTTAACAGTATAGTTCTTGCTCTGCCCTCTCTCCTCTCCTTCCCGGGGGGCTTCTGAAGGGTTTTAAAGATTTAGTGCTTACAGTTAAATCATGCAAAGGAATATGAAAATAGCTATTGGAGGAGTAGTTATCAGTATTGGGCTAATGCTGTTTGCACTTTTTTATCCGTTTATTTGGCAGGCTATTACAAATGTTCCTTATGGATGCCCTACATTACAAGTTCCTCAAGGCTACAACGGGGTGGTAATAAATAGTGGCTGCGATGCGTATGCTTACGTTTTCCCACCTACGGTCATCTTCACTTTAGGTTTGGTATTGTTTATTGTATCGCTTATCGCAAGCTCGATTCTAATGCTTAAAAAGAAGAAAGTGAGGAAAAAGGAATAGCTTGGACATTCTTGCTCCGCCTGTCTCCTCCCAGAGCCCCACCCTCTCTCTCTCCTCCTTCCTGGGGCTTATTTGGCGTATTTGGCAAAGGTTTTGGTGTACTTCCTGAAGAACCAGGACACAAATATGGTGGCGCTTCTCTTGACCTGCGACCTTTCCAGGGCATTGTAGTAACTAATCCTGTTCTCGTAAGGTATGTTTAGCATAGGATAGCCATGCTTGTGCAGCACGAAGTTCATAAGCAGCCTTGAAACCCTCCCGTTGCCGTCTGCGAATGGGTGCGTAGTCACAAACTTCAAATGAACGAGCGCGGCTAGCTCTACTGGGTTTATCTTGTTCTTGTTTTTGCTGTACCATTTGAAGAAGTCATTGAGCTCGGCTTGTATCACTGCTGGTGGAGGAGGTACAAACTTGCTAGCGGCTATGTACACCTGTCTTGTTCTTATACGACCAGCGATATCCGGCTTTGTTTCGGTGAAAAGCCTATTGTGCCAATCTAGAACAACATCTAGGCTTAGTTCACCCCTATAGGCAAGCATCTCATAGAATAGCTTTGAGTGGGCCTCGGCTTCCCTAACATCACGGCTTGGCCTATTAGCCGGGGTTATTCCTTCCTGGAGCAGGTTTGCCGTCTCCCTTAGGTTAAGCGTTGACCCCTCTATCCTTTGAGTATCATAAGTGAACTTAATCATGAACTGCTCTAGCTCCTTCTCCCTTTCAGACGAAGTAGCGGCGGCGCTATCCTTCCTATAATTGGCTTTTATCTTGGCAAATGAGCCATACCACTTTTGGTTGTTTATCTCCAGAAGGAAGCTCTCCTTTATTGCTTCTATATTTTTCGGTATCTTTTTGCCGAGGTATATCTCTTTTTTCACTATCTTTCCACTAAGTCTGAAGGAGTGCTCCAGGTAATAGTAAGTGTTCCCGCTCATTTTTCTCTTTCTTATCTCTGCCATACATATATTTACCCCTACACATTTATATATATTTGCTATTTATGCTAATGTGTATAGGTATGATATTTAAAAACCTTAATATCCTCCCTTCTAGAGCCCCCACCCCCTCTCTCCTCTCCTTCCCGTGGGGCTCCTCCTGGGGCTTGGGTGGGCTTAGGTTTTTAGGTATCGCAGATTTTCCTTAAGGTAATTTCTGAAAAACCATTGAACAAATATGGTCTCATCTCGTTTTACGTTTGATTTCTCAAGCGCATTGTAGTAGCCCCGCCTGTTCGTATATTTTATGTCAGACATTGGATAGCCGTTTTTATGCAATACGAAGTTCATCATGAGCCTGCCAATTCTTCCATTCCCATCGCCGAATGGGTGTATGGTCTCAAATCGCACATGCAATCTTGCTGCAAGCTCTATCGGATTCATCCGGGAAGATTCTCGAGAATACCATCTAAAAAGTTCCAAAAGATAGCTCTGAACTTCTTCTGGACGTGGAGGAATGTGCTTGCTATTGGAAATGTACACATCGTATGTGCGGATAACGCCAGCTATGCCAGGTTTAGTCGCGGCAAACAGTTCTTTATGCCATTTTAGCATTATCCCAACGGAAAGTTGCCCGCCATGTCTGATCATTTCATAAAATACTTTTCTATGAGCCTCTGCTTCCTTTATGTCACGTACGGGTTTGCCCTTGGGGCTTATCCCACGTTCTAGCAACTCTTTTGTATCATTAAATGAGAGCCTAGATCCTTCTATTCTGTTGGTATCATAAGTGAACTGGATAGCAAAGTCCTCAAGCTCCTTATCGATGATTTCTAAAGGGAGTGCCTTCTGCCTTTTTGAGTAGGCTTTTTTTATCTTTTCGAATTGATTGAACCACTTATCTTTATAAATTTCTAGTAGAAAATCTTTTTTTAGCTGCTCGATATACGTTGGTATTCTATTCCCTATGTATGTTTCCCTGTATTTGAGTTTGCCCTTTTCCCTGTAACTATGCTTTAGATAATAATAGGTTTTACCAGCAATCTTCCGTTCTTTTATAGTTACCATTATTATTCTTACACCCACAAATATATAAATATGTTGTTTTTACAACTAATGTGGGGGTAATATCGTCTATGGTTTTACACCTACATAATAAATAAATTGTATAAAATTCCTTCTCCATCTCCCAGAGCCCACCCATAGATAGCTCCCTCCTAGCCTTCAGGAGCCCCTCCAGGCTAGGATCCTTTCTCCCCATCTTCTCTCCAGGCCTCCTCTATCTCACTGGAGATCCTTGCTTTTGGTGAATTCTTCGAATGCATTCTCTATGTTATCGGGGTTACCTATGACTACCAACACTCTTTCTCCGGCGCCTACGCCTATCACATCTTTTATAAAGTCTATTTCCTCTGGTTTCACGTCTTTATGCGGTTGCTCACTTGTAAAAGCAATGCAATCCCTTTTCCTGAAGACTTCTCCATGTTCTGCATCAATGAACACAGCGCTATTATCCAGTTTTACTCCCAAAGCTCTGTTGCCGCCCATTATTTGGGTTTCAATTATTGTGTTCTTATTCCCCACAAAAGCCCCTGTGATATCAAAAATGGTAAGCTTCTCGAGAACTTTTTTTGATGTGGCCCGCTCAGCGGTCTTGGAGTAATGGCGCTGGAGCACTACGCCCGCGCTCATAAGTACTGCTGCTACAAGATAAAACGCCATTATAGGTGTACCAGTAGTTAATGCTGCCAAGAATATTGTCAAGAAGGGAACAAGAAGGATCACATTTCCGAATAAAAGCGGACCGTAGACCTTGATTGAATAATAAACAAGACTGGATCCTATGCCGTATGCAAAAGCCCCCAGGAATAGGATAGAGATGACTGAACCTGGGGTAAAAGCAACAATGAGATTTGTATTAGTTGCGAATGCCAACACTGCTATGAAAATCAATGATGCCAGGTTAAACACTACCACGGCTCCAAACACGTTGAATGTATACTTGTTGAAAAAGAGGGCAGAAAAGCATGTGCAGAGCGCAGCAACCAATAGCAATCCTATGAATGGCAGTGTAGATAGATTAAAGGTAAAGAGCGTACCTCCACTCAGGATAATATAAATGCCAAAGAAGCCAATCAAAGATGCGAGCAGTTGCATCTTTTTTACCCTTTGCCTTAATATTATCGGTGTTAGTAAAGCCACTAGTATTATGTAGCTCCGGTAAACAACCCCTCCTATGCTCGGATTGGTTCCAAGCGTACCTATGCCAAGGAAAAGCTGTGTGAATGCATTATTGAGCAACCCCATAAAAATTATGAGAAGCAGCATGTTCTGATTTTTAGCAATGGATATGAGCCCCTTTCCTCTGTCAACGGCCAGACTCACTGCAAGTGAAACAATGAAACCTACGAGGAAACCATAGAATAACTGCGGTATTATGCCTATGCTACTTCCACCTATCTTTAGGAATATAGACCAGAATGAAAGCTCCAATACTACAAAGGCCAACGCAAGCGCAGCCTTTTGCCTGATATTCATAATACCAATTTACATCGACGATTTAAAAACAAGCATTTTTTCTTAAATTCATTTACATTATTTTCAGATTTTTATACTAAGCATTTTTATGCTTTAGTTGCGGTAATGATAATATGTCCAATGAAGAGCTCTGGGTGACTAACAAGGAAAAGCTAATGCTCAGAGAACTGAGCGTAAACTCTAGGGCCAGCCTGTCGCATCTAGCAAAAGTCGCCGACTGTTCCGTGGTAACTGCTACAAGAATGCTAGATAAGCTTGTGAAGAAATTCGATGTCAGATTTACGCTAGAAATTGATTTCGATAAATTGGGTTTTGCAGAACGTCACATTGTGTACATCAAGTTTGAAAAGAAGCCGCCCGAAGAATTTCTAACTAATCTATTCAAAAATGATCCAATTGCACAGGACGTGTATCTTACTAGTGGTAATTTTGATCTCTTAATCTTCGCAGCCGCTGATACTCCCACAAATTATATTAAATGGGAGACCGATCTTGCGTCAAATCTGTCGGATTACGTCCCATTGCTAAGGCCATCAGAGTTCATATCGAATTTGCTTGGGTACATGCCGTTGAATAGCACCTTTGTTAATTTCATTAAAGAGGGCATAAAAGTCGACAAGACAGACAGAGAGATTCTGAAACTGCTGAATGATAATTCAAGAATGGGCTATAGAGAAATTAGTAAGTTACTTGGTATAAAGGAGGCGACCATAAGGTACAGGGTATTCAGATTGGTACGCAGAAGCATTATAAGTAGATTTACAATCGCCGTGCAAAATTCAAATGGGGTCCTTAGCACATTTTTCATGCGTTATAGTTTTGACAAAAACACCGTAAGTAGGATTTTCCCAGAACAGCGCAAGCACAGCATGAGTGAAAATGAAACTTTGCCATTCATAAATAGAACGCCGATGATTGTTTTGATGAGTGGGAGCTACCGTGTTTTTTCTATATCGTTCGGTAAGACAAAGGAGGAGTCTCTTGCAGCCGGAGTGAAGTGGCATGTAAACCTAGTCAAAAGCAACCACCCGCACGAGGCACACGCCATTCTAATCAAACCGATAAAGGGATTACTCCCATTAAGAAACCTCGACGCGAAACAGTATTACAGACTAATATGGACGTAGTTAAAAATCTTAGAAATCTGCAAATAAATTTCATAAAAAAATAGGGTATATAAATCATAAAGCTCGCGAATATATTTGGGTGAGTAGGTGGGTGTCACTAACGTGTTACCATTACCGTATTTCAATGGTCTAGCACGTGCCATGTTTCCAACCAACATTCGTACATCCTGGCATCAAACTACCACCCACATTCTCCCATAACGATTATACGGTGGATCTATGAACGCATTGGAGAGGCTTTTGGGGCTTGACAGGAAGGTCATTGTGTATACAAGCAGCAACGGCATGATGGGAAAGGCCATTTGCAGGGAAAGGGACGTAGCAAGGCATATATCTGATGTCATGAAGGTTTCCGGATCGGTTAGCATCAGAATAGAACCATTTATATCCTGATTATTATATTTTTGGTGGGTTTGTGAGAAAGATCAACATAAAGATTAGCGGGAGTGAGAGGGAAGATGGATACCATAAAATACTCTTTATTGATCCTAAGCCGACTGTAGGCCCCGGGGACCTGGCCGAGAGGCTTGTCAATTTGAGGCTATTCGAGGATATATTCGTGGAAAACCACAAGAAAGGATATGTTGCAAGGGTGAGGTTCTTTCCTGGTCGTGAGCCTCAAAATCCTGACAAATACCTAATAAAAAACATAGGCAATGACTTCGGGAGAATATTAAAGGTTAGGGCATGATTATATTAGGTCTGCCTGTGCTTTGCGTAGAGGATCTCGCTCCCGGCGGTTTCTATCTGTATCCTTGCAACATCCTGCTTTTTTCTGAAACCGCTCAGTACCGCCTCAGCGAATCTTAGTCTCCTCGTGCTGTCATAGATTCCTTTCATGGTGTCAAAGTACCATTCCGCTTCCTTTATCCTGTCTGCCCTGAGCGATTCCAATATTTCCCTTTTCAGTTCGCCTACAACGTCCATCAAGCCCATAAGGTAGGCATCATGTTCAACGCCGACCGACGACATCGTCGGGATTTTCTTCTCGGTCTTTATCCCTAGGAATATGAAGGCCTCGGCGAACTCCTGGTACGCCTGCAGCGTCTGGTACTTGAACTGCGCATCGATCTTTTGCAGCACTCTAACCTTCTTTTCCAACTCTGCCAGCCTCTCCACCGCACTTTTTTTCTCATCGTTGTGCATCAAGGTTATTATCTGTCCGGCATCGCGGATAATTTCCCTGCTGCTCTGCATTACCTTGTCAAAACTATCCTGTTTCTCCGCAAGGTAGTCGGATATTTTTTCAACGTCACTGTCTAATTGCATCGTAGGTCACTATTTTGTTAGTTCTTGCACTATGGAAAAGGTATTGATTCGCATAACCTCTGTACTTGCCCCAATTTTCCTCCGCCAATTTGTGGATCTCTTCCATCTTTTGGACCTTCCCTCCAAAATAAAGGTTCTCCATGGTCCTTTTTATCCAGACGTCTATCGGGAAAGCCTCAAGGTTGCCGTAGCCCATCAGTATTATGCAATCTGCGACCTTGTCTCCCACGCCGTCTATCTTCACTATCTCCTCCTTAAGATTGTCGTAGTTCCCCGGATTAAGTTTGTAGAGGTCAAGGTTGTTTGTGCAGTAGTCCGCGGCGCTCTTTATGTATTTTGCCCTGAAACCAGTGCCGCATGCCATCAATTCACTGAACGTCGCCCTCCTGATTGCATCCGGCTCCGGGAACGTTTTCCCCGCAATCCTTCCGTTCCTGTCATAGACCGGGCTTCCAAACTTGTTCACCATATTTTTTATTATCAGCCGTATCCTTTTCACGTTATTGAACTGCGAGGTTATAAAACAGACGGTAGTTTCCCAAGGGTCGTTCACCGTGAGTCTCATTCCCTTATAATTCTTTATCGACGCAGAAATGAAGCTGTCAGTGCTTATCTTTTTATAGATGTGCCTCATGTTGTCGGATAACCTGAAACGCACCTCCACCTCTTTCCTTGCGTTCTTGCCGCTGACCTCCAAGCGGCGTCCCCCGCCAGAGACGATTTCTATCAGTCCGCCATTTGATACGTAATGCAACCGATCCAGCGCCTGGTCGTATTCTCCATGGAAAGTGATGGGCTGCCCGCTCTCGAAAGTATGTCTCAGGTTGAATAGTCCGACATCGAGCACCTCCATTTTCCCACAATCAATTGAATCCAAAAGCTCCGTAAGCGTTGAACGATGTTGCTTTTGATATATAATCCTTTAGTTCTCCGATTTTTAGCCGCACCTGGGCCTTGTCGTCCCTGGAACGCACCGTAACCGTCCCGAACTTGTCGGAGCCCTTGCTGACAGAGTCATAGTCCACCGTTATGCAAAATGGTGTGCCTATCTCGTCCATCCTCGCATACCTTCTGCCTATCGATCCCGACTGGTCCAGGAACACCTTGAAGTGCGGCCTAAGTTCCTTGTAGACCGTCTCCACCATCTTGTCTATCTCGGGTTCCTTCTGAAGGGAGAATATCGCCGCCTTGTAAGGGGCAAGGAAAGGCCTTATCTTAAGAACGGACCTGTCCCCGTCCTTCTTGTAGAAGACGTCGATAAGCATCCATACATTCCTGTCCACCCCGAAGCTGAGTTCGAGCACATTCGGCATGAATTTTCTCTCAGCGATTGTCACGGAATGGTCCTGCTGCGAACCTTTTGTATGCTGGGTCAAGTCATAATCTCCCCTGTAATGGAGCCCGCCAACTTCCTTAAAGCCCCCCCAGCTTTCAACATTAACCTCTATGTCCATGTGCACCTTGTTGTAGAATGCCTTTTCGTCGCCGCCCTTTTCCAGGAACCTTATTCTTTCTTCCGGAACTCCAAGCACGTCCCTGTAAAAAACGTCTATGAGCCCGATATGGTAGGCGTAGAATTCTGGTATCCCATGCTTCGTCACAAGCTCCTGCAGCGTCATTTTCTCATCGGCGCCCTTGCCATAGAGATGCACATTTACTTTTCTCCCGGAAACCGCCCCGAAGTCGACCCTCCAGTTTTCTGGATCGAAGAATATCTGCAACTCGGCCTGTACCAGTTCCCTCATTCTGTAAAGCCCCTGCCTTGGCGATATCTCGTTCCTGTACGCCCTGCCTATTATGGCAAGCCCGAGCGGAAGCGTTTTCCTCAGTATATTGAACTCCCTGAAGAAGTTGAGATAAGCCGACTGCGCAGTTTCAGGCCTCAGATATCCTTTATCCCCTTTTTCTGGGCCTAGGCTCACGTCTATCATCATGTTGAAGGCCTTAGCAGGCAGCCACGCTGTCGATCTGCAGCTTTGGCACTTCACTTTGTTCTCCTCCAGCGCCCTGCCCATCTGCTCGGCGCTCGCGCCTTCCGATATCTTTACCCCGGCATCGCCCAGGAGGACGTCCGCCCTGTAAAAACTCTTGCACTTTGAGCACCCAACTATCACATCGTTGAACCTGGATGCGTGCCCCGATGAAACCAGCGGTGCCTCCGGCATGATATTCGCCCCCTCGATAAGATGATAATCCGGATTTGTATCCACGAAGAAGGACAACCACAGGGATTCCCAGTTCCTTTTTAGCAGCGCCCCCACGTCACCGTAGTCATAGACTCCCGATGCCCCGCCATAGATCTCGGCTCCGGGCCAGAAAAGTCCGCGCCTCTTTGCAAGCGCCATCAAGTCATCGATGTTCATTAGAATACCTTAAAAACAGTATTATTTCATCGAAACATAATTATATAAATCGGTTAAAAGAATAGTTATTGCTTTTTATGACTAAAGAGGAAAGATTCGAAGAATTAAGGCAAAAGATGCTCAAGAGCGCAAGGGAAGGCATCAAGGAAGCCTACTCCAGCGAGGAGTATGCGCTTATTCAGGCCATAAACGCTTATCTTGAGACCAACAAGTCGTACAACCTCGCATACGAGAGGCTTACGGAATGGGCTGGCATATATTTCCCTGACAGGCGCTTCACAAGCTCCAGGACGCTGACCGAATTTGCGCTTTCGGTCGCCCAGGAAACAAACACAAAGTCAGCGATGGGCAGGGTGATGAACGAGGACGAGAAGAAATCCTTTGGCCGCTTCGCGGAGATGAGCAGGAACATGGATGAGTCAATGAAGGCCCTCGAGGTTTACCTCAAGGCGGCATCCACAAGGATACTCCCAAATGTCACCTATCTTACCGATGAGAAGATCGCGGCAGAGCTTTTAAGCAAGGCGGGCTCCATGGAAAGGCTGGCCACGATGCCGGCAAGCACCGTCCAGCTGCTCGGGGCAGAAAAGTCCCTATTCAAGCACCTGAAGTTCGGCAGCAAGCCTCCAAAGTATGGCGTCATATTCAAACTTCCAGAAGTGAATTCAGCATCCAGGGAGACGAGGGGCAGGATAGCCAGGGCATATGCCACAAAGCTCACGATAGCGCTCAAGGCCGACTATTACACAAAGAAATTCATAGCAGAGGGGCTGAAGGAGAGCCTCAACAAGACGATAAAAATGATAAAGGCCGCGCCAGTAAAGGAGAAAAAGCCAGACCAGCAGCACCAGAAATGGAGACCAAGGCCAGAAAGGGGAGGAGGCCAGGGCGGCAAGTGGCAAAAGGGTCCGGGCGGGCCCGGCAGATGGAAGAAGGGCGCGGGAAGGCCGGACAGGCGCAGAATGAATAAGTAGTTCATTTAGTTTATGGTGTCGAATTATACAACGTCCATCGACGTGGAGACAGTTCCATTAATCTATGCCGGGGATGGGAAATGCCCATGTCCCTGAAAAATTCAGCATATTTTCGAGGAGAAATACGAAAGTTTACAAAAGCTACCATGGTACTTCAGTAAAGCTTTAAATAGTATCTAAAGCTCATTTTTGTTTGTAGAAACCGAGAGGAGGTGTAGTCTATGCCAGGACCAATGGTTCATATAGGGGAAGAAAATCTAGATCAATCCATTAATAGTTTGGACACGGGCAGCATGGCCGAGTCAGGGGAAAGCTGCGGCTGCGGGAATGGAAGCTGCGGTTGTGGCGCAGGCGCAGATGCTGAGGCAAAGAAAGAGGGCGATTCCGGATGCGCATGCGGTGGCGGAAGCTGCGGATGCGGAGCAGCAGAGGCCGATATAGGCAAATCAGCCGTTTCACATTCGCATTCAGAGCAGAAGCAGCGCCATAAGACTATAACGGTCCAGAAGGTGGAGAAGACCGAATTCGAGGAGGTGAACAGCAAAAGGCCGGAAGTGAGGATGGACGATCCCACGAATTCCACAGATCCGTTGTTCGCCTGCTATCACAGGACAATAGAGGAAGTGGAAAAGATGCCAGTGATAGAGAAGACCATGACGGTCTGTCCGGAATGCAAGCTGATCATTCCCGGGACGATATATAAGGATGGGGACTATGTGATGATTAGGAAGTTCTGCCCGGAGCACAAGTGGGCCACGGAGAAATACTGGGAGGACTATGAGATGTATACCAAGATGAAGAGGTACAACTACTTTGGAAGGGGCCTTGACAATCCCAATTATCTCGGGCAGGGGCAAAACTGCCCATTTGATTGCGGCATATGCGAGAGGCATAAAACCCATACCGGGCTTGCAAATGTTGTTATTACGAACAGGTGCCACCTAAGCTGCTGGTACTGCTTCTTCTATGCAAAGGAGGGGGAGCCAATATACGAGCCGACGGTGGACGAGCTCGACAAGATATTCAGGAACCTTAAGGCTGCAAAGCCGATACCGGCAAACGCGCTCCAGATAACGGGGGGCGAGCCCATGATGCATCCCGAGGTGGTCGAAGTGATAAGAAAGGCCAAGAAGGCGGGCTTCGACCAGATACAGCTCAACACGACAGGTATCATACTTGGACAAGACCCGGAGCTTGCAAAGCAGGTAAAGGCGGCTGGTGCAGGAACGCTTTATATGAGCTGCGACGGAGTCAGCCCAAGGACAAACCCAAAGAATTACTGGGAGGTGCCATCCGCCCTTGACGCTTGCAGGCAGGCAAAGATAGGGATCGTGATGGTCCCGACAGTGATAAGGGGGATCAACAATCACGAAATGGGCGCGATGATAAACTTTGCTCTCAACAATCTCGATGTTGTGAGAGCGGTAAACTTCCAGCCCGTGTCGCTGGTAGGGAGGATGCCGACAAGGCTCAGGGAGAAGCAGAGGATAACAATCCCCGGGGCGATAAAGGAGATAGAGCAGCAGACGCACGGTGTGATAAGGAAGGAACACTGGTTCTCCGTGCCATATGTCGGTGGGATAAACAAGTTCATAGAGGCGCTTACCGGCCAGTACAAGTACGACCTCTCAATACACTTTGCATGCGGGGCCGCCACATACCTGTTCCTGGATGAGGACAACCATCTGATTCCGATTACCGAGTTTGTCGATGCTGCGGGAATGGTAGAGATGCTGCAGAACGCGGTGAACGAGATGAGCGGGAAAGGAAGGATAGCAAGAAGGGCTATCGCAATGAAGACCCTGTTGGCGCTCCCAAAAATAATCGATAAGCAGAAGCAGCCGAAGTCGCTCAACTTCTCCAAGATGCTGATGAACATATTCCTGAAGAATGACTTCAATGCCATGGGCGCGCTGCACAGCAAGACGTTGTTCCTGGGAATGATGCACTTCCAGGACGAGCATACGTATGATATACACAGGGTGGAGAAGTGTGATATCCACTACGCCATGCCGGACGGGCAGGTGCTTCCGTTCTGCACGTTCAACGTGTTCCCGGAAGTATACAGGGACAAGATCCAGAAGCAGTACTCGATCCCAGCCAAGGAGTGGCAGAAGATGAACCCGAATTGGAACTATCGTGCGGACAAGTACATCAGGGACGTGAAGAAGCTGGAACAGACACCGCTGTTCCTGAAGACGTACGCTAATATGAAGGACTACTTTGCAATGCCGATCAATGGCGGAATACCAGTGGACAATTTCCCTGTGTTCAAGCCGAAGTATCCCAGGGAGCAGGATCAGGCCCAGACGATCCCGGCAACGGTTCCAAAGGTCGTCATCTGATTTATTTTTCTTTCTAATCTAACGAAGTGGGGCAGATGGACAGAAGAGACAACCAGCAGATAGAAAAGACGAAGGAACTAGAGGAGGCAAAGAGCGAAACGGAGGACTCGGGCCAGGCTGACCCGGGAAGCGAACGCGCCAGGGGGGTAAGCCATTTCATAGAGGAGGGCGGAAAGAGGTTCAGGATGCCCTACACAATAATAAGAAAGGTTACGTTCAGCAACCTGGACCAGAATGAGCTCATAGACATACCGCACGTCGCAAGGCTCCAGTACCGGCTCCTTCTTTTCGATGCTGTGATAAAGGCGAAGGTGGATTACCACAAGAAATTCATAAGGATCATTTACAACCCGCCAGAAGCCGATAATATAAAGGAAAAGATAAGCAGGGCAAAGCTCATCGAGTTCCTTGCCGGAGAGGGGGTTCATGTGAGCGAGGCGAAGGAAAACATGGAAGAGGTGCCTTACGACTATCAGAAAGAATTGTACAACTACGCCTACTTTCCGCCAAGCATAAGAGAAGCGCCTCCGTATGGATGGACAAGGGAGGAATGGAAGAAGCACAAAGCGGAGGAGGAAAAGGCGAGGCACAGGATGGAGCACCCCACTGCCATAGACAAGATACTTGGAAGGGACAAGCCGAAGAAGAAGGGATCTGGATTCAAGCTGCATCCATGAGACTTCTCATCCTATGTAATTGGTAGTCTCCCTTCTGTTGAGTTCCCTGGTTTTTGCGCGCCGCTGGTAGCTCCTCAATACCTCCGACAAGGGTTTGCCATGGACCCTACCTTCAAACATAAGGTCGAGCACCTTTCCTGCATTCTCAAGTTTGTCAGCTATCTCCCTGGGAATGTAGTACAGTATTTTCTGCGAATTGGTGGCCTCGTCTAGCCACTGGTCGTAATTGATTCGTGGCCACAGTTTCATGAATGCAAAATTATGGTCGTCCAGCAGCTCCATCTTTTTCAGAAGTGTATACAGGTTGGTTCCATGCTCGCTCCACAGCTTCTCTTCTATGCTTACCAGCCATGCACCATTGCTTATGTGCACCCTGCTCTGCTGCCCAGATATCACTGCCTCGAATACATCGCCAGCCTTATAGGTCTCTAGAGCTATGCCCTCGGTTACAATGACCCTGTTCTTTGTCATGGCTGTGGCCAAACTCCAACACCTGCTAATAGTGCTGAGAAAAAAGCATATTTATGTTTTCAGTGCGAATTTCAGGCGACCATTGGAGAGTTAACTGGAGGCACCGTTGCTGTTGTAGCTGCATTCGCCGCATTTGCGGATTGCTGCCCCTGCCGTACACCTCCCTTATGCAGCCCAAATTTTATTAGATAGTAAGCATTAATGCTGGCCGCGTCTATCGGCTTGTCCTCAAATGCAAACCTCCTCATCCTATTCATGTAGTCCTCCGACACTGTCGAGTGGCCCTGCCATGACCCTATGAGCACCATATCCCTCTGGATGTGCGGTCTTATGAAAGATATTTTGAACCCCTGCTTGTCGGAAGCCTGCTTGAATGCATCGAGCGATGTCGGAGCATGCGCCGCCAGAAACCCCTCCCACACCAAGGTGTTCAACTTGTCCAGTTCCTCGAAGCTCATGTCGTCCCTCAATCTTAGGTCCATTCTGGGCATTTCCCTTTTTGCCCTTTCAAGCGCCGCGTTGTATATCTTGAGGTTTTCAGAATCGGTGCTGATCCAGCCAAAATGTGCTGCCAGCGTACCCTCCCTGGTGCCTGCGCCAGATATGAGCCCCTCGAAGCCGTCCAGCCCCGATATTCCATTAATCGTCTTTTTTAATCCGGCGGCGATGTCATCTATCGTATGATTTATTGCAGGCCCTTGGCGCAGCAGAGGCTCCACGGCCTTCATCTTCAGGTATTCAGCGTAATAGTCGGCCCTTGGCGCAGCCGTAGGTTTGAACTCCGTCAGTTCCCTTACCACTCCGCCAAGTTTGCGGTTTATCCTGTCGGCATTGAAGAAATAGTACATTATGCTGTCAAGGCTTGGATCCGACCTCCACTTCCCGCTCTGCGGGTCGAATCCCAGTTCCTGCATCTTTTTTCCCACGGCCCTCCTCAATCCATTCAGTTCCTCTGAATATTTGCTGCCAGGGCTTCCAAAAGCCAATCCAAAATCGCCATCCCCCGTATACTTGACCGCATCCGAATACATGAAATAACTGCGCTCCAGCACACCCTTGAGCTCATCAAAGCTCTTGGCCTCAGATATGACACCGGTAAGTATGCCGGTGTAAATCATTCTGTAGTTAGGGTCCCCGAGCTTCCTGGCAAGTTTACCCATCACGCCGTCCACATTCCTTCCTGCATGGCCCCTGAAGTAGTCTCCTACCTCTCTGATATCTATTCCGATTGCGCTGACCGGTACGTCCCTGGTCATAACATTGTTTATCCTTCTTGCCTCATCGCTTTCTCCAAAATTTTTTGTGACTCCCAGCATGAAAACCATTCTCAAACGCAGATGCTGGTTATAATTGCAGCATTTTCTGATATTTAAACCATCCTTTTCGTCTAAAATATGGGGAAAAGTTTAATGTTCTGGAATACCTGTTTTCAGGCGTCGTATTTTACCTGCCTAACTATTTCCAATCCGCCAGCCACAACCGGCTCCTCCAGCCCGAAATTGTTTAGAACGTCAGGATGGACTTCGCCGAAGCCGCCAAGCATGCTGTCGCCATCCTTCACTATGACATGCCTGCCGTTTATCATGAAGCCAGGCATTTCAAATACTTCAAACGCGCATTTTTCCTTGCCGAGGAACTTAAGGATCTGGTCGTAAACCGCCCTCATTTCGGCAAAGTTTGCCCTGGAGTGCTCGCTCACGACCGATATCTGGATTCCCTCCACGATTTTGTCCTTGTTCATCGAGAAAACCCGTCCTATTTCGAAGAGCTTCTGCGGCATTCTCTCCCTTTTTGAATCTGCAAGGTTTTGGAGCAGGCCAGGCACAAGGCCAAACCTGAGCATGGTTATGTTAGATGTCTTTGCCTCCGCTATCTTCACATAATTGATTGTTTTCGGGTCAATGTTCACATTCTCGAAATGTATCCTCTCATTAGTAAGCACGCTGTTCACTGCCTCTGTGTATCCGAGCCCGGTCATCAGCTGAGCTAGCCTATTTTCGAGCTCGTATTCCTCGGAGGCCAGGCCCTCCGCGGTCCCTATCACGGGAACCGGTACTATTCTGTCATAGCCGTACGCAATAGCAATATCCTCGGCAATGTCCTGCTCGTTCAGCACGTCAAGCCTGAAGGGTGGAACATAGAAGACCACCGCACCGCCCAACTTTGCTGCGACATAGCCCATCCTGTTTGCCAGCGTTATCACATTGTGCCTTCCTGTGTCTATTCCAAGCGCCCTGTCAACCTTTTTCATGTTTATCTTGATTTCATCATAGTTGAGTTCCGGTGTGGTCTCGTTGCCGCCAGGATACGACACGGTGACCGGGCGCACTTCTGCACCGGCATATATGAATGAGCATGCAAGCAAGGCAGCCGCCTCCCTTATTGTTTTTAATGAGGTCCCAGCTATGTCTATAAAGAGGTCCCTTGTTTTTTCCGTGACTTTCGTGGCATCACAGTTAATTATTGGGATCATTGCCAGTATTTTTTCATCGTCCTTTATGTACGGGTATATCTCCTTCCCCCTCCCTCTCTCTTTTACTGTTTCTCCGTATTCCCTGCCCTTCTCATGCCCCTCTATTATCTCACTGAAGCTCATCTCCTTTTGGGAGTTCAGCGGAATGAATTTTTCATCATTGGAAGCCGTATAGATTATATTTCCCTTTATTGCGTGCAGGTTGTGGAGGCCAATCGCCAGTTTTTTTCTTTTTCTGCCGTACGTGTCGGCAAATTTTTCCGTGAAGTTTATGAGATACTTAAGCATGTTGCCCGAGAGATCGGCATTCTTTACCACCAGTCCCGCTATGTATGGGCGTACCATTTTCACCTCCTTGGTAACCTTTATCTCCAGCGCCGGCCCACCATCAATTTTATAGAGGTCTCCCTTCGGCAGCCTTTTTTCCCTGAAGCTTTCGACAGCGCGCTTTAACCCGATGAAATCGAGCAGATCAGGTCTGTTCGGGGTGATGCTCAGTTTGATTTCGCTAGCTCCCCTCTCCTCTATCTCTATGCCAATTGCAACAAGCGCCTTTTCAATATCTTCAATCGGTATATCCAACTTTTTGAAGTCATTAATATCAAACGTGACTATTGCCATTTTTACACCTACACCTTGAGGTTCCCTCTTGTCCTTAGCCAGCCAATGTCGTTTTTGTATGTTGCGAGCAACGAATCCATTCCGAAAATCCTGTTGTTCAGCAGCATCCTGTCTATACCCCCGCCCCAGGCTAGCACTGTCTTGTTTATCCCCATCGCCTTGGTTATCTCTCTCCTTATGATGCCACCGCCGGTGAGCTCTATCGAGTCCCCATGCTCTTCATCATAATAATATGCCTCAAGGCTAGGTTCGGTAAAGGGGAAGTATGAAGGGCGCAGTTTTACGTTGTCAAGGCCGAGTTTCGAATAAAACTTCTTCAGGGTATCTATCAGGTTTGCCAGGGTCAGGTTGTCTCCAACTATTATTCCATCGTATTGGTGCAGCTCTGCAAGGTGCTTGTAGTCAATACTTTCGTTCCTGAAGACCGAACCGATCGAAAATAGTTTCAGAGGGTAGTTTGCGTCTATGGTGCTAGCAAGCTTGTGCATATACCTCGCCGAAACGCTTGTCGTATGCGTCCTAAGCACTGCGCTCTTCGCCACAGCCTCGCTCCACGCCTCCTTCCAGCTTGAAGTATGCATCTTTTTCACTCTGTTCATGACCTCTATGTCCTCCACCGTGAGCTGTTTCGGATTCGAAAGGAAGAACGTATCCTGCATTTCCCTTGTAGGATGATCCTGCGGCGAGAAAAGCGCATCAAAGTTCCAGAACGCCGATTCTATTATGGGCCCGGAGACCTCAACGAAGCCCATTTCCAGCCACTTTGACCTCACCACATTTATGAACTCCCTCAAAGGATGCATTCTTCCCGGATATGCCGCATCCACCGGCGCGTTTATGTCATATGGCCTAAACTTTACATGTCTCCACTCCCCCGAGGTTATCAACTTTTTTGTGAGCGCGCCCACTCCTTCCTCAGATGTTCTTGTGAGCATTTCCTCTCCGGTCTTTGTTATCAATATGGATTCCACCGCGTTCCGCTCCCTTATCTCTATAAGTCCCCTTTTTGCCAGGTTATCCACAACCTCCCTGTTTTTTGAGACGAGCGCCCCCGCATCGTCGGCATTTGCCTTGCTGAGCCTGGCCAGCACGGAACGGGCATCATAGTCTGCCCTATCCACAAACTTTTTTCCGGAATCGGTGAGCGACACCATGCCGTCTTTTATGCTGATCCACCCGTTCCTCTTTGCCCAGCTCAGCGCCACCTGGTCCTTTACATCAGATATCACTAGTTTGCCGTGTGCGGCTACCTCCTTCGCCAGTTTTTCCTCTGGGAAGCCGTTTACATCCTCTTTTCCTTCGTCCGATAGCACGATATCCTTCACCGCCCTTCTTTTCACGGATACCGCGTTCTGCTTCGAGAGATTTTCAATGGTCCACAGCAGCTGGTCTTGTCCAAGGCCAAGCCGTTCGTGGAGATCTTCAAACTCCGCCTCCCCATTCTCGACTAGGAATTTTAACAGCCTTAATTCATACTCGTGCATCTGACTACCTATCTGGCCCTGTAATAAGTGTAAACGATGAACGCCGCTATGACCGCTATTATTATGATGTACACGCCAATCCCGAGGAAGTAGTACGCTTGCGTAAAGAAGGCAATGACCTCGCCCTGCAGGCTTTCCTCAGTTGTATACTTTAATGTGAAGCCCGCGAGCAGTTCATCCGAGCTCCATGTCAATTGCGTAACTCCTGTATAATTTTTTGTGAACCCTAGACGGGGATAGTCCGGCGGAGGCGAGACAGACGTTATTCTTGATCCGGTAGGCACGATTATGGTGAGCGTGGTGTTGAGTCCGAGTATCTCGCCGCTTTCGGCGTTTTGGTAATTTAGCGCCGACGGGTTGAAGGAGTATGTGAAGGCCCTGGGCCCGGTTTGGTTCACACTGGTAACGTTGGATGCAATATAGCTCACTACCATATACGCAATCTTACCATTATTTGATACCTGCACTGGCCCCGGATCGAAGGCAAAGTGGTAAACGCTGCCCCTCGGGTTTATTATGTGGACCGTCAATTGCGATCCTATTATGTTCTGCCACTGGCTGAGGGTGAAGTTCAGCGCGAGCCTGTCCTGGGCATATTGGCTGACTGATGTGTTGCTTAGGCTGATTTTGTATATTTCAACAACGGACGCGCTTGTATTTTGGTTAAGCGATACGGTGTCGTTTATCCTTGTTATTATGTATGACGCGTGGGACACCTGTACGGTCAGCAAAAACAGCAGCGAAATCGCTATAAGTGCATACTTCATACCATCGAGGATATTTCCCAACTTATTAATAAATAGCTATTGTTTAAGAGAGGCGCGAGCCACCCCTCGCATATCTGGCCACGGCGTTGCGCATAAGCACCCATGCAATCGTGTCGCGGCAATTTGCGGCGGTCTCCTGCGCATGCTCCATGGCGCTTATCCCGTTGGAATTATAATCAAATATTTTCTGCTGTGGTAACGTATGCCATATTAATCCTCAGGTTGTTATTAACTGCGGATTTATCCTTCAGATATTTAAACACCGATAAGCAACCATGTCTTTTTGTCTGTGATAAAAAAAGAAAAGAATTTTAAAGATGATATCGAAAGTCTCAATAACGACCGGGGGTTAATTATGCCATTAAGTGATATGCTTGCAGAATCCAAGATTTTTGCCAAGCGGGAAGTGCTTTCTCCCCATTTTACCCCCCCGAAATTGCTATACAGGGAAGGCGAGATAAACAACATAGAGAAGGCGCTCGCCCCGTCGCTCAAAGGGGAACGCGGCAGGAACCTGTTCATATATGGAAAGACGGGTACCGGGAAGACATCCTGCACAAAATACGTGATAGAGGAGGTAAAAAACCTTCCCAACACCAGGGCAAAAATCTGCTACATAAACTGCAGGATATACAATTCAAGATTCAGGGTGCTAAACAAGATAATAGGCGATCACCTTCCCACCTACGCGAAGCGCGGGTACGGGGCAGTTGATCTCTACGAGAAACTGACAAGCTGGATAGAAGAGGATAGCAAAATACTCGTTGTTGTCCTGGACGAAATAGACCTTGTCAAGGATCTTGACGATCTGGTGTACACGCTCACGAGGATAAACAGCGACATAAGGGCTGGTGGCGTCACTCTGATAGGAATATCCAACAAGGTCTCGTTCAAGGATGAGCTTGATCCGAGGAGCCTGTCAACGCTGTATGAGACAGAGCTAGTTTTTGCCCCATACTACGCGACCGAGCTCTATGCAATTCTCAAGGACAGGGTAGCGGTCGGTTTCAGGAAGAGCATAGTCAATGATGATGTGCTGCATTTTGTCGCTGCCCTTGCTGCAAAAGAGGGCGGCGACGCAAGGTTTTCATTAAAGATACTGACAAGAGCGGGAGAAATGGCCGAGGAGCACGAAAGGACCGAAGTCTCCATGAAGGAGGCCCAGGAAGCAGCAAAGATGGCCGAGAATGAAATAGTATATGAAGTTATATCCACGCTGCCCGAGCACCAGAAACTCGTGCTCTATGCGATATCAATGCTTACCCAAAGCGGAGGCTCATACAAGAAGCTCACTGACGGTGTTGATACATACCTATTCAGCGGCGAGGTGTACCACCGCTACAAGTCCCTCACGGAGGGCATGAGGAAGGAGGCGAAAAGCGAGAGATGGTACAGGAAATACCTGTCGGAGCTTGAGATGCAGGGACTCATTGCGTCGTTCGAGTCCGGAAAGGGGATAAGGGGACACACAAAGCTGATAAAGCTTCTCTACCCCCCGAAGAAGATGTGCGATGTGCTGGAAAAGGAGATTTTTGGCAATGAAAGGAAGGAAAGGCCTCCAGACCCACTAGTGTAGGAGTGGCCGCGGCATCCGTAAATCTAAATATGATGCGCGATAAAATTTATTCACGGTGAAAAATTGGATTTCTATGACATCGCATCAGAGTCCTGCAGTTTCGATGAAAAGCTAGCGGAGCGCCTGGGCCTGAAGAAAATATTCGTCTTGAACAGGGACGTGCGGGCGGTGGGCAACGAGAGCCAAAACAGGAACATTGAGGGCGGCATAGCATTTGGAAGGGATCCAAACCAGCTGCTGAATCTAGTCAAGCACGGGGCGGCCGCTGTCGCGATAACGGATTCCCATGTCGATAAGAAGCTCATGGCCGAGATAAAGGAGAGAAATTGCACCATAATAATGCCGATGAGTGCCATAACTGCATCGTACGGCTTGCAGAGATCGCACAACATCTACAAAATGGCGAAACTCTTCGCATTCGCGAGGAAAAAAGGGATAGAAGTAGCTTTCACCAGCATGGCTAAAACACCCATGTACCTGAATTCCTACATCCAGCTCATAGAGCTTGCCAAGCTTGTGGGCGCCGATGACGCTTATGCGAGATACAGCCTCAGCAAAGTGACCAAATCCATAGTGAAAACATGATGCGCGACAAGAAAAGGTACGTACTGGTTGAAACAACCTCAAGGATAAATGCGGATCCGAACGAATTCGGAACATCGCTGTACAAGGAGATAATAAGATGCATAGGCGAGTCGAGCTATCACAAGGTAAACCCCAGGCTTGTTAAGCTGGTCGGGGATAATAGGTTTGTAATCAGGAGCAGCCTGGAGGGCACCGGCCAGCTTGTACTCGCGTTCGCGCTGATGAAGCGGCTAGGCGACATCCCAACCGCATTCTACACGTTGAAGAGCTCGGGTACCATAAAAGCACTCGGGAATGGCTGATCGCGGCCCTCTCCCGTGCAACCGTGCATGTCTCTTGCAAAATTGCAAAATCACGTTCTCCAAATTTGAGAAAACACTAGACTTAAATATCAGTAAAAATGCAAGGTTACGATACCATGCCGACACGCAACAACGGGTCCTATGCAAACATAGTCCCCGATAGGGTATTGGAGCAACATTGGAGAACTATCCAGGGCCTGATCAGGGAAGGGAAGCCATCATCCCATCTAGGAATAAAGCTCCGCGATGTCGAGCAACCGAAAAATGTAGTTGTGGTTGGGCAGGCCTGTTTTGCAGTTTTGTCGCTAGAGGAAAGCATGCGAACCGGCGTTGAGAGGTTGGAAACTGGGGGTCTCGGTACCTGTGTATCGCTCATCTTTGCAGAACCGGGCAGGGAAAGCGTATTGGCACACGTAGACGCGGAGCGCATGGGGTCTCTAGAGCAGGTGATAGAACAGCGCAAGTTCGGCTATCCGGAAGCCGTCGTTGCATTCAGTGAGCATTACGATCCATCAACATTAAGGCAGGTCGAAAAATTTGCCCTGCTGCATGCCGATAACGTCAGAATTTTTCATCTTGGCGATGACCACGCGGTTGGGGTAGGGCTGGATGGCATGGCCTACAGGATAAGGGACACTGTCGTGAAACCGGACGGCAGCTATTACATAATAAACGCCTATGTGGACAAGGGCTTTCTCCCAAGGACCAAAAATGAGCTAAGAAGGGTGCTCTCAGAGGATCCCAATTTTAGGAGAATAGACCTGGGAATTGCCTAGTCTCTTGGTTTTGTTCGCATCAGTCTTCTTGCTTCTGCCACGTGCTTGGCGCTTGTTTCCAGTTCCCTTAACACGCGGACATATGTAGGATAGCTTACATGTGCGTACACTGCGCCATCGACTTTCGATATGCGAAGCTCCCTATCAGCCATCAAAATGAGCTCAAACTGGGCCCTGCTTATCTGGTTTCTGGAGCGCACAATAGCATTTTCCCGTCTAAGGTACTTGTGCGCGGTAGGTGCGCTTACCCCTGCGAATTTTGCGGCAGTGCGCACGGTAGGTGTCTCCCCTGCCCTATAGGCTTCAACCAGTTTCTGTATTGTTTCTGGCGAGGTTTTGTTCCATGGATCTCTTTTCGCAGCGGCTGTGCTATTTGCCATTTTTATCCGGTAAAATCCCGGGTTTTATGATATTTATGCCTTGCCCAGCGTGCGCTACACTGGGTAAAAATAAGTGCCAAACAGCAATATGCTTTCCCGGCCGAAGCCAGTACACACATATCGTGAGCAGGCTTAGCTTCCGAGTTCGGAATGGGATCGGGCGTTTCACTGCTCCTATTACCGTTTGACAGTAATGCTCTGCCGCTCAGGAATTTAAGCTTTTCTGTTTAAGTCCTTCTTCCACGCCTGCACGAAGCGCAGATGCCAAGCTTTTCATCATAATGTCTGCTGCAGGCCCCTCTTCCACAGAGTTTGCACGTATGCTCGGCAATTTTGCCGCAAGAGTCGCACAGCCTCTTAATATCGCTCATTTTCCATCCCCTTTCTGTTCTGCACTCCCTCCAAATACTATGTCAAAATCTATGCTGCCTCCGAGTTCCGTCCTCGCCCTCGCGAGTGAAAGCGGCTTCAATCCGTGGGACTTTGCGTATTCACACTGGTATCTTATATACCTGTCAGTTATCTTTGTATCAGGGTTGACCGTTTTGCACAGCGCGATATAGTTGGATATCTTCTCTGCGGCCTTCTCAACCGGCATGCCCTTTATTGTAACGAGGTACGGCGCCAGTATAAGGTTGACCGTCCTGTGCCTTGCATCAAATATCGGGGTGGCGAGCAGTTTGTCTATCCAGTAGATGCTATCAGGGCCCTCCCTCAATTCCACCTTAGCTACTGGGATCCTTATTTCCCTGGAGTACTCCAACACGGTCTTTGGCATTTCCGACGCTTTTATGGGCAGTCCCCTCATGATACTTTTGGTTATTGCAATTCCCAGTGTCTTTATTGTCTGGTACCGGTCAAGTGTTACCACCCCGCGATTGAGTTTATGATTTGCAAGGGTGTAGTCCTGTTCTATTGGTGCATTTGCAAGGAACTGCGCAAAGTTCAATGAGAACGAGTCGGTATTCTCCTTCGCAACCTCAATTCCAACCTCCCGCGCCAGCCGCAGCAGATTCACATCATTGTCTTTCATGAGCGCGTCTGCGGCTCTCGCCGCCTCTGCGGCCGCGTATCTCGTTGTGCTCCCTGGCGATTTCAGCGCACTCACCAGCATTCTAGCATACACATAACCAATCACGAAGTCTGCCTTTCCGTATTCCATTGCGACGTAGTCTATTTTTCCCTTCTCGAGCGCCTCCTCCACGCGCGCCCTGCCTATGATAAGGTGCTTCTGGTCTATCCCCTTTGGTTCGAGTTCCCTTATTATGATTTTTCCCTCTTCAGAAAAAGGATATTTGTAAGCAAAATCAAGCTGTTCCTTCGTATACATGATAATTCTTCTGTCAAAACAAAACAAAAACCTTTGCAAGCGCAAATTTTAACAAAGAAAAAGGTATTTAAATACCATATGTTATACATTTCAACGTGTTAAGGCGATGTTTACACTTCCCCACCGGACACCCCTTAACACATTTATGCTCCTTTTTCGACGCTGGAATCGTGCCAAGCGGGCAGATTTTATCCTGCAGGGCAGGTTTTAATATTTGCACTAATACATGTCTAATTGGGATATTGTGGTGGGCACAATCAGAACCGTTGAGGACCGGGAAGTCCTAGAAAGCGTGAAAGAACTGTGGATGACAGGCGAAATGCTAAAGGAGGCAACAACCGACCATAAGGTGCTTCTGGATCGCTCGATGGAAGAAAGGTTGCCCGAGGGCCTGAGGTCCGTTTTCCGGAAGGAAGCGGAAAAATGGGACAAGGAAGTGATACCTTCGTTGGTAAGGAGGTTTGAGGAAATGCCGGGCATCCATCCGAAAGCCAGGGGGCTCATGTTTTCTGGAGCGGAATACGTCTCTAGGGCAAGAGCTGAGCTCGCGGCCACAGACTTGAAGATAGAAATGTTGGAGAGAGCATCCAAAGACCCTCGCACGAGAAAATCCGGTGAGCTGGCCGTGGTGAACATGCTCGAAGCCGCCCTCAGGGAAAAGGGCGAAACCGAGAACGAGGCTTTCAGGCGCCTGCGCAATGCCGGTGGCGCCTCGCTGGCCATGGCGCTTGTAAAATACACTGTGATAAACGCCAAGGACGAAATGAAAACGATGACGGCGGTGAGGCGCGATCTTGAAGCACTGGGCCCCGCCGCAAGGATGCTGACGGAAGTCGAGGATGCGTTCGTGAGGGTATGGGAGAGCGTAAGCACCGGAGCAAGCAGAGACCCGGAGTTCACCAAGGACTTTCAAGTATGGTTGCGGCAATCCGCAGATGAGGCAAGGGAGTACCATCGCCCAAAGGGCGGGAGTCACGATGAGACCGTTATAATAGCGCTTGGCAATCCAACCACACCGGAGGAAATGATCGCAAACCAAAAGGAGGCGGTCGCCAGGCTTAAGGAGGAGGTGCTGGACCCGCAGGTCGGAAAGGAGAGGCGGCAGCTGCTGATAATGTGGATTGAGGGTATGGAAAACACGATTTCCAAGCAGGAGGATCAGCTCGAGGCCTTCAAGGGGGATCCAAAAGAATCTCAAAACGCCCTCTGGACTGGAGACAGAGGAGAAATGGGTTGAGGGCGCAGTCCCATCCATACATTGCAAAATCTTTATAAACGTTCAGGATAGAATAATATTCACTGATTTTCCCGTTTTACTGCCTAGGCAGGAGGGATCACATGGAGAAGGAACAATTCGATAAGCTCAGCGCTTTTATCAACGAGAACAAAGGGCAACGCAAGTTTACGCAGAGCGTCGACCTCACGGTTAATTTTACCGGCCTGGATTTCAGCAAGGCGGACCAGAGGCTGAACATGGAGATCAAGCTTCCTAATGGAAAGGGAAGGGAGAGCCAGGTTATATTCTTTGGCGATGACAAGAACATGATAGCAAAAGCGCAGGCCGCAGGAGCCAAGGTCATACAGGGATCCGAGATCCCCGCAATAGCGAACGATAAAATAAGGATGAACGAGCTTCTTAACAACGAGCTCCTGGCACAGCCAGCGCTCATGCCCCAGATCGCCAAGGGACTAGGCCAGTTCCTCGGACCAAGAAACAAGATGCCAAAGCCAGCAATCGGGGACATAAACACGCTCATTGGGAACATCAGCAAGTCAGTGTTCGTGAGGAGCAAGGGCAAGTATCTTCCAACCGTGCATTGCATAGTCGGCACGGAGAAGATGGACGCACTGCAGATCGCGGCCAACGTCGATGAGGTGATCTCGGCGTTCACAAAAAAGCTTGGTAGACAGCACATCAAGTCGATTTATGTAAAGCTTACAATGAGCAAGCCATTGAGGTTGGTATGATGATAAAGCTTTCAAAAGATCAAAAAATGAAGTTCGTCGGCGAACAGCAGAAGGAGCTCAAGAAATACTCCGTTATAGGCGTGCTTCCGGTCAACGGCATACCTGACAGGCTTGTCCAGGCATCAAGGAACAAGATGCGCCCCCAGGTAAAGTTCATAATAGCAAAGAAAAGCCTGCTCACAAGGATACTCGACGCTGACCCAAAGACAAAGCCTTTGGTAAAAGAGCTTACAGGAATGTCGGCCATACTCCTGAGCAACGATGATCCATTTGCGATATACAGAGGCTTCAAGTCAAATTCGTTGAAGCTTTCCGCAAAGCCAAAACAGAGGGCGCCGGAGGACATCAACATCCAGGGAGGCGAGACAAGCATACAGCCCGGGCAGGCAGTCACGGAGCTCAAGCAGGCGGGGATTGATGTCCAGATACAGAAGGGCAAGGTGGTGATAGCGAAGGACAAGACCCTGGTGAAGAAGGGGGAGGTAATATCCCTCGCCGTTTCAAAGGCGCTCAAGACGTTGGACATCCAGCCGTTCGTGGCTTCTATAGAGCCGAGCGCGATGCTTTCCGGAGGGCTGATGTTCACGAAGGACATACTGGGAATAGACTCAAAGCAGGTGGCAGGCGAGGTTTCTCTCGGATTCTCGCAGGCGTTCGCATTATCGCTTAAGGCAAAGATAGTGAACAGGTACACGGTTGTACCGATGATAACAGATGCATTCAGGGCCGCCGTGGCTGTAGGGTACACTGCTAAGCTTTACGAATCCGGAATCATAGACAAGCTGATGGCCGAGGCAGTGCTCCAGGCTACAGCATTGAATATCCTGATAAAGCCGCCAGAACAACCGGCGGCTGCGCCAACAGAGGCAAAATGAGATTTATACTTAGGTGAAATAATGGAATACGTATACGCGGCATTGCTTCTCGATGCAGCAGGGAAGGAAGTGACGGAGAAGGGCTTGATGGAAGTAGTCAAGGCAGCTGGAATGAGCCCTGACGAGGCTCGCGCAAAGGCAATAGTGACCTCACTGAAGGATGTGAACATAAAGGAGGTCATAAAGAATGCGAGCGCAGCTCCAGCAGCGGCAGCACCGTCTGCAGCACCTGCACACGCGGGAGCGGAGCACAAGAAGGCCGAACCAAAAGAGGAGCAAAAGAGCGAAGCAGAAGCAGCGGGAGGATTGGCAAGCCTATTCGGCTAATCGCCAACCTGATCGGTGGCTTGATGCAAAGCATGCCTTACACAGGTAGTGCGATTATTGTTAGTCGCTACGCGGTGAAAACAGAAAATCTTTTATAAATGAGGATGCAACGATAACGCAAGGCGAAGTTCATGGATGTATATGTTAATAAAGCACATTGCACAGGATGCTCGCACTGCTTTGACGTATGTCCCGTGGCCGTGTTCGAGATGCGCGACATAGACAAGGATCCTGATGGCAAGGCAAATCCGCCATATATAAACGCGGATACCGCGCCGGCCGACAAGCAATGGACCGGAGTAAATGATCCCAAGTATTACGACAAGTGGAACAACGACGTCCAGAAGTGCCACGATCACTACAAGAAGAAGTCTGTAGCCATAAACGGCAGCGCATGCATCTTATGCCAGGCGTGCCTAATCGAATGCGAAGGGGAATGCATAACCATAACGGATGACCAGGGCCAGGCATACCAATCCATATACAAGTGATTTTATCCAAGCAACCACGGCAAAGAAACCAAACAGGCCGTTAATTTATTGAGAGATCATCCGTTAAGCATCGGGATAACGAGTATAGACGGCAGCGTAATGGTCTACGGCGCAGAGGTTTTGCACCGCACATTGCCGGTTTTTGCTTACGCCGCATTTTTGTTCATTCCTGCTTTTGCCTGTTTTGCGGTTGAGACTATTCTTGGCACTCCTCCATCCTCAAACAGCCTGCTGCGTTATTAGCCAGCCCCTATTCAGAAGGAAACCTTTTCAGTATACTATATACGCACATTCTCTCAGTCAGTATTAAATATTTTCAATCCCTAATCAGGAGCGACCGCATGATAGAATATGTCAAGGAACCGTTCAGCGACGATGAGAGCCTAGCGGTGCTCAATCCATACGTCAGGGCGTGGTTCACAAAGAACTTCACCGAGCTTACGCCGCCGCAGAAATTCGCCTTCAAGCTCATAAGCGAGAGGAAGAACCTCCTGATCACCGCACCGACGGGGTCCGGAAAGACCATGTCCGGGTTTACAACAATAATAAGCAAGCTTTTTGATTATTCCCTAGAAGGAAAACTCGAGGACAAGGTATACTGCCTCTACATCTCTCCATTAAAATCGCTCAACAATGACATACACAGGAACCTGACAAGGCCGTTGGACGAGGTATTCGACCAGATAATCAAAGCCAAAGGGGCCAAGATAATGAAGGAGAACATAAGGAAGGTCACGATCGGGGTCAGGACAGGAGATACGCTTCAAAGCGAAAGGGTAAAGATGCTCAAGACGCCTCCAAACATACTTGTGACAACCCCGGAAAGCCTTGCAATACTGCTCAATTCGTCGAAGTTCGTTGAAAACCTTAAATCAATAGAATATGTTATTGTCGACGAGGTTCACGAGCTCGCAAACAACAAAAGAGGCGTACACCTTTCACTGTCCATCGAAAGGCTGGCAGACATAACCGTTAACAAATTCGCGAGGATAGGGATGGGCGCAACGCTATATCCGCTCGATGAAGCCGCAAAATTCATAGCCGGGTATAACGAAGGCAAGCCAAATGACTGCATAATAGTAGATGCGTCATGGAGCAAGAAGCTCGATGTAAAAACAATAAGCCCGGTAAGCGATATGATATATACCGATGACAGAAAGGTTGAGGAAGCCACATACGCTCTCCTAGACAGCATCATAAAAAAGGGCAAAACCACACTTATTTTCACAAACACAAGATCCGGCACGGAGCGAGTTATATTCAACCTCAAGAAAATATTCGGCTACGGGGATGACATAGCCGCCCACCACGGATCCCTGTCAAGGGAGTCGAGATTGGAAGTTGAGGATCTCCTTAAGAAAGGATCGCTGAAATGCGCCGTGTCATCTACGAGCCTGGAGCTAGGGGTTGACATAGGCTCGATAGATACTGTGGTCCAGCTTGGATCGCCGAAAAGCGTTACAAGGGCCGTGCAGAGAATAGGCAGGGCCGGCCACTCATTCAAGGCGGTCGCAAAGGGAGACGTAGTTGTTCTGAACAGGGATGATCTTGTAGAATGCACAATAATGCTTGATGCAGCGCTTAAGAGGCATCTAGATTCATTTACTGTTCCAAGAGGCCCGCTAGACGTTCTAGCGCAACACATAGTGGGCATGTCACTAACAAAGAAGTGGAGCATAGACGAAGCATACAATCTTGTGAAAAGAGTTTATTCCTACAGCGAACTGCCAAAGAGCGATTTCATGGCTCTCATAAACTATTTGGCAGGTAACTATGTAGGGCTTGAAAGCAGAAGGGTGTATGGTAAAATATGGTACGATGAGAAGGAACAAGCGTTCACCAAGCGCGGATACAACACAAGGCTAATCTACATGCTCAACCTCGGTACAATACCTGACCAGGTTGCCTGTGAAGTCATAGTTGCGAGCACAAAGAAGAGCGTCGGCAGCATAGAAGAGGAGTTCCTCATGAAGCTGAAGGACGACGATATATTCACTCTAGGCGGAAAACTGTACAAGTTCGAATATTCAAGGGGAATGAAGTGCTATGTCAGCACCGCGGATGCGACTTCACCTACAATACCGCCATGGTACTCAGAGCAACTGCCGCTCAGCTACGAGCTCGCCAACGAGATAGGCGCCTTCAGGCTAGAATTTTCAAAAGTTCTTGAGGCTTACATATCAAAAAACAAGGTGAAAAGGTTTGACAAGGGCGAACCAATACCAAAAGAGGCGCTCGAAATCCTGGACAAGCTTCCAGCAGATCAGAATTCTAAGGAAGCGCTGTACGGATACTTCATGGAGCAACTCCTTTTCACTAAATACGTGCCAAACAAAGAACTGCTCCTCGTGGAGTTCACCGGCGACATATCGGATTACAAGTTCTATGTGATATTCCATTCGCTCTATGGACGGAGGACGAACGATGCCCTGTCCAGGGCGATAGGCATTGAGATGGGCGAGCGCCTTGATTTGGACATAGGTGTAATGGTGAACGATAACGGTTTTATGTTCGTTTTCGATGAAAAGCCCGAAATTGATGAAAAAATGATCCACGATATTATCTCCAGCCTATCTAGGGGAAGCCTTGTCCCGCTCATGAAGAGGAACGTCAGGAAAACAGAGATGATGAAGCGCAGGTTCAGGCACGCCGCGGCAAGAAGCTTCATGATACTGAGAAACTACAAGGGATTCAAGATCGGGGTCGGAAGACAGCAAGTGAATTCCCAGATACTTCTTAAGGCGGTTGAGGATATGGATCCCAATTTCCCGATATTAAAGGAGACATACAGGGAGATACTCAACGATGTCATGGACCTGCCAAGGGCAGAGGAGGTGCTTTCAAAGATAAGAAAAGGGGAGATAAAGACCAAGTTCATAGAAACATCCCTTCCGAGCCCGTTCGCCCACAACCTAATAACATTCGGGCATTCGGACGTTATAATGATGAAGGATAGGCACGAGTACCTGAGAGAGCTGCACAAGCTCGTTATGAAAAAGATAGCCGTAAAATGAGAGCGATGGCAATGAAGCTGAATGAGGACATAGATCTCATTGACGGGTTTCCGGTCATCTATATAAAGTCTCTCAATGCGCTCGTGGTGGCAGACCTGCATCTTGGTTACGAGGGAGTGATGGCCAAGAAGGGCACACTCCTTCCAAAAGTCAATCTCAGGAAAATAATAGACACCCTTAGCATTGCCCTGACAAGGACGAAAGCAAAGACGATAATAGTGGACGGTGACATAAAGAATGAATTCTCTAGGGTGGATGAGGAAGAGTTCAACGAGCTCTACGACTTTGTAAGTTTTGTAAGGGACAAAGGTGCGGATCTTGTGTTGATAAAGGGCAACCATGATAATTTCGTCGAAAAATACAAAGAGCCATTCAAGCTGAGGATCTACAGGCAGGAGGCCAGGATCGGAGACTATCTCTTTTTCCACGGGGAGGAATTTCCGGAGGACATAAAACGAGTCAAGATGCTCATAATGGGACACGAGCATCCGGCGATAGGCGTCTACAACGGCGCAGGCAAGAAGGAAAAGCTCGCCGCATTTCTCGTTGGAACCTACAAGCGCGCCCCACTGCTGGTCATTCCCGCAATGAACTACTATGCTGCAGGCACAGACATGAATTTCCAGATGAAGTCCGCGTTGCTCTCCCCGGTTCTCAGGAAGGTGGACATAGACAGGATGAGGGCGATAGCGATAGGCTACGGCTCGACGATAGACTTTGGTACCATAGGTAAGCTCAGGAAGGTGTCCTGATCAGCAGGTAAGCGTTGCCGTGTGGCAGAACAGAAGATCGAAGAGCCACGGCACCGCGTTCAGGATCAGTATTATCATTATCAGCGCGGCTATCGTCCCCATGAGTCTCTTGTTCTTGATGTTGGCTCCATATATCCTCCATCCGTCAAATGCGGGTATGGGCAGCATGTTTGCAATCCCTATAAGGAAGTTTATCACCAGCGACAGGGCAATCACCGAATAGATAAAGTACCAAGCCCCGGCCGCCTGGGTATTCTGTATGCCCTGCCCAAGCTCAACACCCACATATCCCCTGGCAGAATTGTCTATGGACACGGCGGTGAGGGTGTATGTTCCGTTGCTAGTGTTCAGCGTTACTGGCTGGCCTGGCTTTTCACTGACATTGGCGAGGCTGGCTAGCGTATTAACCTTTAGGTTGTTCCAGTAATAAATCTGGGTTCCCGGGCTTATCACGTTATACGCTGGCGTGTTCGGTATAGTGGCCGTGACAATGACCTTTGAAATGCTCGGCAGCACGTAGTAGACAAGCGGCAGCAGCAGGATGAAGAATATCACCATGAGCACAAAGTTCGATGCCACCCCTGCCGCGTACATCCTTGTCTGGTTCATATCGCTGAGCTTATTTATCCCTTTTTCATCCGGCTCTACAAAACCGCCCATCGGTATTATCCCAACCATTAGCAGGCCCACGGACTTAAGCTTGACCTTGTATATTCTTGAAAGCACCCCGTGCGACATCTCATGTATTATTAGCGAGAGCGCAAACGCTATTATTCCGGCAACGAGCGGTATCTGGAATCCAGGTATTATGGGCGCAACGCCGGGAACCTGAGACGTCAGGACAACGGTATTGGCAACCCCAACGAATATCTGTGCGGAAAGGTATTGCGCAACGCCTAACAGGACAAGGTATGCATTCCACGCGAGCTCCACAATGACAAAGCCGGAAAAGCCAGCAACTATTATCACTCCGTATACGAGGAACTGCTGGTATACGTTCGGAGGTGCAGCGGCAGATGACTGCGCCGCCTGCTGAATCTGCGGAAGGTTGACAAACTGCAGGCCGTAGCCCAAAGAAGGCAGGATGTAAAGAAGCACAAGCGCCAACGATACCATACCGAAAATAAATGTTTTCATGCCTATCTTTTTCTTCAGGAACGGATATGTCAGGATCCCGAATCCAATTACCATCCCCCAAAGCGGCATCTCATTCCAGAATGCCTGGTATTTTTTTGACAAGTGGTCTATGAAAGTTATCCCTTTTTTTGTTGAGAGAAGGAAGAACGGACCCCAGCCGCTATACGCGTTTATCCCCCTTACCAGGATCCCGATCACGGTTATTGTGACCATTGCAATTCCAAATTCATCCACCCCGGAAATTTTCCAGAAGCCAGTGGCTAACAGGTAAATCAGAAAGTATCCCACCAGCATCAGCAGCAAAGTCACGGCCGTTCTTGTGCTTTTGCCCTCGATTAGCTGGAAATTCTTCACGCCGCCAGTCGCCTGCCTGCTCTCACTCATGCAAAACATATGGTTTCGGATGAGAACCTATAAAACACTTATCAGAAACAAATGATTCGGATTTGATGTTGAGTATAGGTATCCTAGTCATGTTTCCGTGTATCGTAAATCCGGTAGTGCAAAAGTATTAAGTAGTGAATCCCAAATTAAGTAGGGGTGAGTGTGTGGAGGAATGTGAACTGTGTGGCAGGCCCACAAAGGACATCTACGTGCTAAATGTCGAGAATGTAGAGCTGAGGACATGCGCCTCATGTGCAAAGGGCAAAAAAGTGGTAAGGACCGAACTGGAGCCACAGCCGCAGAGGCTGAGCACCGCCCACTATAGGCCCAAGAAGGTGCGGGAGGAGGATAAGCTGCTGGTCGATAACTATGCAAGCGCGATTAGGAATGCAAGAGAGGGCATGAAGATCCCGTTGAAGGTGCTTGCGGAGATGCTTAACGAGAAGGAGCATCTTCTTCTCAGGATTGAGGAGGGAAAGACGATGCCCACCATAGAGCTGACGAAGAGGCTGGAGAAAGCACTGAAGATAAAGATTACCGAAGACCCTAAGGAGCCCGAAAAGAAGTTCAATGCAGGAAAGTCGCAGGGCGCAACCCTCGGAGACTTCGTCGAATAGCCAGTGTTGTCATGGCAGTCGATCTTAGCTCACTTGTTTCAAAGCGGAAGATAACGCTAGAGGAGCTCACAAACAAGGTCATAGCCGTGGATGCGTACAACGTGCTCTACCAGTTCCTTTCAATAATAAGGGGGCCCGACGGGATGCCGTTGGCCGACTCGCATGGCAACGTGACGAGCCACCTTTCAGGATTATTCTACAGGAACATAGAGCTTATGGGCTACGGGATAAAGCCGATCTATGTATTTGACGGGGTACCGTCAATGCTGAAGCAGAAGACCATACAGGCGAGGATGAAGCGCAGGGAGGAGGCGCACGCCGCATGGAAGGAGGCGGTGGCCAAAGGAGAGATGGATGAGGCAAGGAGCCATGCGCAGGCAAGCACGAGAATGACAAAGGAGATAGTGGCAAGCTCGAAGACGCTGCTCGGCTACATGGGCATCCCATATATTGTGGCGCCCAGCGAGGGAGAGGCGCAGGCATCAATAATGTGCAAAAACGGACTGGCATACGCGGTGGCAAGCCAGGATTACGATACAATGCTGTTCGGCGCCCCGCTGGTTGCAAGGAACCTTACACTAAGCGGCAAGAGGAAACTGCCAAGAAAAAACATATACATCAATGTCGAGCCGGAGCTGATGAGCTTCGAGGAGACGTCAAGGACGCTCGGGCTTAACCAGAAGCAAATGATATGGATAGGCATATTGCTGGGCACGGATTTCAACAAAGGGATAAAAGGGATAGGCCCGAAGACAGCTCTGAAGATAGCGAAAGGCGCAAAGAGCCTGGACGATGTCGAAAAATTTGTAAGGGAAAGGGCAGGAGAGCAGTTCGAATTGGATCCGAGGGAGGTGGAGAATCTGTTCCTCAACCCCGAAGTGAGACAGTTCACGGGAGATGAGATGCGTGAGCTCATGAGGACAAGCCCCGACCAGGGCAAGCTCATCAAATTCATGTGCGGGGAGCACGAATTCAGCGAGGACAGGGTGGCAAAGTTCGCAGGGAAGCTTTTTGAATCTTCCAAGTCCTCAAAGCAAAAGAGCATGGGCGATTGGGTGTGAAATTTTGTGGAAAATAAAACCGAAACTTCTACACTAAGTTTATATTTGTTTGGAAGAGATAGATTAGGACGGCCAGATTGACTTCAGGGTTGAACGATGAGTAAAAAGAGCACCGGCGTGCGCAAGAACGATACGAAACCAAAAGAGACGGGGATCAACAACCACATCGCAAGATTCCTGCAGGAAGCGTCAAAGGATTTTTCAGCGCAGGCCCCGATAAAGGTGTTGGCAGGGCCCATGGTTTACGGTTTCAATATCATTATCGGGCCGGATGGCTCGCCAAAATTTGAGACGTTTGGGAACTTGAGCCATGCAGGCGCAAAGGAGCATGGACCAGGCCGGGATCACCTGATTGATGTAATAGACAGGGACAACAAGATCACCGTGTTGGCGGAGCTGCCCGGTACATTGAGGGAAAACCTGACAATAAGGGCGAGCGAAAGCGAACTGATAATAGAGGCGAGCGCGGACGGAAAGAGGTACAGGAGGACAATAGTGCTTCCAAGGGTGGTCGATCCCGACACGGCTAGCGCACAGCTAAACAACGGCGTCCTTGAAGTAATATTTAATAAGGCTTATCTCTCCTAATTATCAGTAAGACTAATTCATGGGTAATCAAATGGTGCAGAAGACGGTAAGAAATTCGAAAAGGAGGGTTGGAAAGATATACAGGCACGTGCAGAAGGCAAGGCGCTTGAAGAGGGAGGCAAGGAGGACGTTCAGAAGGTCCAGGTGATACCATCGTAGAAACCGGTGCGCCAGCAAAGGATAACGATACAATAACAATCAGCAGGAGCGAGCTTCGAAAACTCGTTAGGGAGGAAGTAGCTGAACAGTATGCGGATATCAGAAAAAAGGAAACAGATGAAATAGCCTCCCGTATCCATGGCGAAATCATAGTCCAAATTATGTTATTTAAAAGGGAAAGTATGGGCTTGAAGACTAATTTTGACTCCCTGAGCGAAGCATGCGGAGAGCAGGGCCTGGATCAGCTTGTATTTTCAATCGCTTTAGATTCCCTTTTCGACTCCGGTATCGTGAGGGCAGCTTGGGAACAAAGCGCAGACGGCAAATACTACCGCAGCCTTACAATCTCTCCAGATATGCGCGACATGATCAGGGTTCTTTACGATCTCAGGAATGAGTTTGGGTTCAAAGATTAAAATCATTTTGCCGGTCAGGCAATTTCATTATACAGGCTTTCGTTGAACTCATAGGCGGTGCTTTCGCCGTCCAGGCTCAATGACTTGATCAGGAGCTCCTTGCTTTCGAACCTGTGGAATCCGGAGTTAAAGTCAAGTATGTACGCGTGCTTGTTCAATTCATAGTAAGTTAGCACCCTCCTGATATCCTCCTTTATCGATACGAGCACCTTCGCCGAGGGGTTGCCGAGCGCGCTGAGCAGGCTGCAGAGCAGTATGTTCCTGTCTATGACATCACCTATCCCGAACTTGAGGGTATCTTCTGCAGCAAGCCAGAACTGGACCGGCATAGTGGTCTCGAGTATGTGATCGCGCACGAACGCGAAGGCGTTTATGCTTGCCTCATAGAAGTGGCTGTCAAAGCCGTAGTTCCCGAATGTATTCTTTATTTCTTCGGCTTTCTTCACGATCAGTTCCTTCCTTGGCGTTACCAGAGATGGTAGTTCGGCTATCGATATGTGCTCCATCTCCTCTATGTACTCCTTGTACCTGGATATTATCCCAAGATAGAGCTGATTAAGCCGATGTTCACGCTCCAGGGCCTTGTCCGCGCCGTCCATGCGTCCCCCACCACATATGTATCTCTCGAAAGGGTAAAATAGGTTACTGCAACCTGTATAATCCGCCGCTCAAGGGTGCCCCCACCGATAGTGAATTTTCCAACCTGTCACCAGGACAGTTTGCTCAGGAACTTCTCACCCAGGTCTGGATCGCCGGCACACATTAAAGCTATCTCATCCTCTTGGACGCCCAATATTTCCGATATAAAATTGTTTTCCTCCTCGCTTACCAATTCTCTTGCCGAGTTTGTATATACAAAAAACTTCTTTTCAAGCAGGGAGGCGTCGTTATGTATAATGGACCTTATTGTTTCGTATTCTCCGTTTTTCATCTTTACGGCCAGCACCCTGCCGTTCCCTCTCACCGTGTCGTGTATCGCATCGGCCTTTGTGTTGAGGAATGCGCTGGTTACGTCAAATATCTGTAAATAATTCCCTACCGGATCCTCCTTCTTCAGCCACTCGGGTGCCTTCAGCATTTCCCTTCCCTGTATGAACAGGCCTACCGTAAGCAGCCCAGCGGCGATAAAGTAATAGGGCTGCATCTGCATTCCCAACAATGCAAAGGACAGGCCCATGGTCAGGAACGGGATTGCAAGGGTCGCCAGTCCGACCAACGATGTGCTAAAAACCTTGTACGAATAATAGAAAAACAAGCTGCCTATCCCAAGATCGAATCCTCCCACTATCAATATCGCCAACATTGAAGGTACCGAAAGGTTGACCGGAACGGCGATATGAAAAACTAACATTACCATCAAAGCGAATGCGGTTGATGCCAGATTCGCCAGCAAGACAAAACCCGTGGTGCTTGCATTGTATCTCTTTATCACAAGGGTCGTAAGCGCGACAACGAGCGCCGCCATCAAGACCAGCCCGATATAGGGCAATTCCGAAAAGTTTATCGTGGTAAGGCTACCGTTGGATATGATTACCCCGACGCTGGCAAATCCTACAATAAGGGATAAAAGCTGCCTTCGGCTCACTTTCTGCCTAAGAACAATTGGCGTGAGCAGCGCAATGATTAACGGGTATGTTCTATAGACGATTGCACTGACGCTGGGCGTGGTTCCAAGGGTCCCCCAGGTAAATAAAAGGGTTGATATGGCAAACGCGAATACGCCCGTTATGGATAGTATAAGGAGGCCCTTTTTGTCCCCGAGCAGCATCAGGAAGCCCTTCCCCCTATCCTGAAGGTATGAAAGCACTAGCATCGTTGCGGTCCCTAAAATCGAAGAATACAGCAAAAGAGGCACAACGCCGATACTGGCACCGCCGACTTGCAACGCTATAGTTACGAGTGACGAATATATTACAACGATTGCCAGGGCTGCGAAACCCTTGTACATCATCTTCATTATACCAAAGGTGCTTTTTATGGTGGCTATTAAGCCATTCTTATTTATTCAAATTTATTTGTCTTTTTTTGCGGAAATATAAGCTTAAAAGTATTGCTTTCCATGCATATTTGTGTACTTCAGCGTAAGGGAGAAGATAATACTCAGGGAGCTCAGCAATAACGCCAGGGTTAGCCTTTCGACTATAGCAAAGAAGGCAAAATGCTCGCACGTGACAATTAGCAAGACAATGAACAAGCTAAAGGAGAAACTCGACATCAAATTCACCCTGGAAATAGATCCGATCAAACTGGGGCTCTTTCAAAATCACATCCTCATGATAAAATTTAAGGACAAGCCCGATATCAAATGGCTGGAGTCTGTTTTAAAAGACCAAAAGGAGGTAATATCGGCTTATTTGACGCAGGGGCAATTCGATTTGATAGTTTTCGCGGCGGCGAGCGATCCGGTCAAATACGTTCTTTGGGAATTTGTGCTGACACAGAAGCTCTCCAGCTATAATGTGCTAGTAAAATCCTCAGACCTGCCATATTTCAGCTTTGGATACCTTACCTTTGACAACATAACCATCGAGGAATCCAAAATAAAGCTCGATAGCGATGATAAATTGCTTTTGCAGTTGCTGAACGAAAACTCGCGTCTCAGCTACAGTGAACTCGCAAAACGCATGAAATCTGGCGAGAGCACAATCCGATACAAGCTGTTCACATTGGTTAAAAGCGGCATCATAAAGAGATTCACGATCGCCGTGCAAAAACCGCCCAAGCCATACACTATAGGATTTTTTGAGAATTGGACCTCTTACACGGAGAAGTTTGAGGAAAAGGCGAATTTGGAAAGGAAAATAACATTGAGCATAGATGAGCAGCTTCCAGTATTGAATACCTTCCAGATGTCTATACCGTTGAGCGGCAGCTTTGGGAATTTTACCATCGCGCTGTTCGATACTGAAAAAGAAGCGCTGGAAAACACGGTAGATAAGCGTAAAAATATATACAGGAACGAGGGCTACGAGGAAAGGCACGCCAGAATAATCAGGCCTCTCAAGGGCTGCCTTCCATTTAGAAACCTTGACATAATGGAGAATTATAACGTTGTGAAATGGGAATAATAAGCCCATTGAGAACATGCACGAACAGAGCCGGCAAAGCCGGTTGGGTTTTTGGCCGAGCACAAAGCCCTATCACCGCTCCAAAGTATAAAATACCTTATTTCCAAACTCTACTGTGGAAAACAAGCGCATTGCGGAGATGCTCGATGAGATATCAGAACTCATAAGCGTAGAGGATTTTCCCACTGCCAGGTTCGAGACCAGGGCCTACAAGAAGGCAGCATTAACCATAGCCACTTTACAGGAACCGATAGAAGAGGTCTACAGGAAGGGGGGTCTTGCTGCATTGATGGAGCTTCCCGGTGTTGGCAAGAGCATAGCGGCATTCATAGAGGAATATCTCAAGACAGGAAAGACGAAGAAGTACGATTCGCTCAAGAAGAAGTACCCAATAGACATAGGGGCGCTTACCTCAATACAAGGATTGGGGGCCAAAAGGGCTGTTATATTATACAAGAAGCTTGGGGTGAGGAACGTGGATGACCTCAAGAAGGCTATAGAGCAGCACAGGATAGCCAAATTGGAAGGTTTTGGAGAGAAGAGCGAGGAGGTATTGCAACAAGGGTTAGCATTCCTGGCATCGGGCAGTGATAGGGTCATAATCAGCGTAGGCCTGCCTGCTGCCGAAGACCTGATAGCCAAGCTGAGGAAGTCGGGTCTTGTGGAAAAGGCGCTTGTGGCTGGCTCTGCCCGGAGGATGCGTGAGACTATAGGCGATATTGACATACTTGTGATATCAAAGAAGCAGGAGGAGGTAATGGACTTCTTCACAAAGCTTCCTGAAGTGGAGAAAGTCATAGCAAAAGGGCCAACAAGGAGCGCGGTAAGGCTGAAGATGGGGCTCAATTGCGACATAAGGGTATTGAAGCCCGAGAGCTTCGGCGCCGCTGTGCAGTATTTCACAGGAAGCCGTGATCATAACATAGAAGTGAGGCAGATAGCCATAGACAAGGGATATAAGCTCAACGAATACGGATTATTGGACAAGAAAGGGAAGAATGTAGGTGGGATAGAAGAAGAGCACATTTACGAAAAACTTGGAATACAGTGGATGCCTCCTGAGATGAGGGAGGCAAGAGGAGAAGTAAAGCTTGCGCAGCAGCACAAGATACCAAGGCTTGTTGAATTGGATGACATCAAGGGAGATCTTCATACGCATACAAAGGAGAGTGATGGAGCCAACACATTGGAGGAGATGGCAGAGGCCGCGATGAAGCTTGGCTGGGAGTACATAAACAATACAGATCATACTAAGTCTGAGCCAGTTGCAAGAGGCAAAGATGACAAGGCCTTTGAGGGGATATTGAAGAAAGTGGATAAGTTGAATGAGAAGCTTGAGAATGAGGGGAAGAAGTTCAGGGTGCTGAAGGGAGCGGAGTGCGACATATTGAAAGATGGAAGTCTGGATTTGACCAAGAAGACCTTGGAGCAGATGGACTGCGTTGTTGGTTCTGTGCACCAGAACACCAAGATGGATGAGAAGCAGATGACAGAGAGAGTGATCAAGGCATTGGATTCAGGACTAGTGAATGTGCTTGCACACCCAACCGGAAGGATAGTTGGAGTCAGGGAGCCTTTCAAGATAGACTTAGAGAAGGTTGCTGAGGCTGCGGAGAGGAATAACGTTGCATTGGAGATAAACTCGAATCAGAGGCTGGACTTGAGTGATACAAATATCATGCTGGTGTCGAAGTACAAGGTCATGTTTGCTATTGATACGGATAGTCATAGGACGCTGGAATACTCACTCATGAGATATGGCGTTGGGACTGCGAGGAGAGGATGGGTGGAGAAGGAGAGAGTAATTAATACGATGAACTTGGGAAAGTTGGAGAAGTGGTTGGATGGATAATTACTTTATTTTCCACCAAATCCAACCTAAACAATAAATTATAAGCGAAAATACAATAAAAGTGCCAATAAATACACCGGCAGCGTACGCTAAACCATTTCTTAAGTTTGGTATGGTAATTAATAGGGCTAATATTATTGCTACAATTAATCCAATGTTCCCTATTGCATACCTTTCTTTTTTCGCCTTTGGCTTAACCATACTAAACCCTAGGAACGAGAATCTTAAAACCCTTCAGGAGAAGGAGTCCCTCTCCCAGGGCTGGGGAAGGGGGAGGAGAGGGGGCTAGGGAAGGAGGTTCTATACCTCTATATACGCAGAATTCTTTGCAGAGTCTATAATCAGTTTACTTCCAGTTTCTAAGAAGAAGTCCATACCTAGAAGAGATATTGGTATGTATGTTGAACTTTTCCCAGTTCTTGCATTTGCTGTTACACCCATCCCTTCAAATTGCAAAGTTTTCCCATCTCCTTCTGCATCAATAAAGGTAATTTCTGCTTTGCCTAATTTATAAAAACCTATTTTAGTTCCTGCAAGAAGGCTAAACTTATCAAATTCTAGGTTCTTAGCAAATATCCTAACTGATGCCGTAACATTCTCATCTATAATTGTATCCTCGCTTCCAGTGTCTACTATAAATCTTACAGGAAAAGGCACTTTACCAGCACACCTTACTGTTGCAACAACGGTTAACCTAGTCTTTTCTTTATTGAACTCGAGGGGTATTTGAGTCAATAACTCATCCTGCTTTCAAAACAATATTGTAGTTCCCTTAGCTGGTACAAACTCAAAAAGAACAAGTCTGATATCTTTTGCAATTTTAGTCATCTTTTTATTCAAGCCAGCCATATCCTTATCTGAAGCGATAACCTTACCCTCCTCTATAGCCACGTACTTATTTGGGTATTTTTTCTGTAATTTGCCATAGTTGTTCCTACTAAATGTATCGTTCTTTTGCATTTCCTTTATTAATTGAAGTTCAATATTTTGCACGGTTTTCGCCTCTTTTAAGTAGCATATCGTCGTTCTAGTAGTTTTATGAACTAGGAGATTTATAAAGCTTTTTAAATCTCCCTGCTCCTCTATGTCCATCGGTTAAGCCTTTAAAACCCTGCCAAAATTCCTACCTATATTTCTTGCTATGTATGCATCGGGCTTGGTCGGCTCGCACCCAGGGAAGAACTTCACTCTTGCCACATAGCCCTTCTTGTGATTCTCCACGAAAATGTCTTCAAAGAGCCTAAGGTTGACCAGGCTTTCCGCAAGGTCTCCAGGACCTACTTCTGGCTTAGGGTTTACGAAAAGAATCTTATGGTATCCATCTTCCCTCTCACTCCCGCTAATCTTTATGTTGATCTTTCTCACAAACCCACCAAAAATATAATAATCAGGATATAAATGGTTCTATTCTGATGCTAACCGATCCGGAAACCTTCATGACATCAGATATATGCCTTGCTACGTCCCTTTCCCTGCAAATGGCCTTTCCCATCATGCCGTTGCTGCTTGTATACACAATGACCTTCCTGTCAAGCCCCAAAAGCCTCTCCAATGCGTTCATAGATCCACCGTATAATCGTTATGGGAGAATGAGGGAGCAGGAGGGATACCGGGATGTACGAATGTTGGTTGGAAACACGGCACGTGCTAACCTGTTAAAATATGGTATCAGTAGCACGTTATTGGCACCCACCTACTCACCCGATTAGGATTTATGAAGTTTGAAGTATATATGGATGGCCTAATAAAGTTCGCTTGGACGAGGGAATATGAGAAAAAATAAAAACATAAAGTTTATTTTTATACTATTAATATAGGTTGTGAATAGGTTATAATAGCTAATTTATAGTAAGTTTTAAATATCTAAAAGGTTATAATATAACTATGGGGATTGTTCCAGAAAAAGTTAAAGTGGAGTACGAACGATTGAAAAAAGAGTATCCTTTCTACGTAGCCCTAAAACAAATAAATGGTAAATACTATTTGTACAAGCAAACCTCACGGACTGACGAAAACAAGAAAGTGAAGGTTACAACTGAATATCTTGGAAGAGTAATTGAGGATGGCACCTTCATGAGGAAGGTTGTTTCTAAGAACGTAGAACTGGAGAATGCAAAAGCAATAATTATGTCTCGGGGAGGGAAGGTTATTCTCCCTGAGAAAACAGATGAAGGCACTTTTGTTCCCACCAAAGAACTAACCCATGATGAGATCGATCAAAAGATTCTTACCACGTTAAGTATGAATGCGAGAGCGAGCCTCGCTTTTATGGGTAGGAAAATTAGTCTATCACAAACTGCTACCTACAACAGAGTTAAACAATTGGAAAAAAGATATGGTATTAGATACCTGGTCGAAGTAGATATTGAAAAGTTGGGTTATCTTAAATTTTTGATAATGGTAAAATTTATCGATGTGCATCCGCCTGTAGAAGAATTAAAGAATGCGATAGAAAAAGAACCCAGAGTTCAGCTAGCATTTTTAACAAATGGCGATTATGATCTGGTTCTCTACGGTCTTGTAAGAAATGTTCAAAGTGAAGAGGCCATAGATATTGTAGCGAGTCTTAGGACAGGAGCTCTTGCAAAATATAAATCAGTATGGTATACTGTACCATTTTATGAACATTTTGGATTTATTCCATTGAGGAATGATTTCATTAATTTTATTAAAAAAGACTTACTAAAAAGAGAATACGCAATTTTAAAGGAACTAAATAACAACGGAATTTTGGATTTTACGGAGATAGACAAAAAACATGGATTCGACCCTGGAAGTTCAAGATATACTTATTACAAGCTAAAAGAGAGAGGTGTTTTAAGGCGTATAACTATCACTTTACAAAATGCTCCTATAAGGTACATGGGGATGATATTCAAAGAACTAGTTGATGAAGAACAGTTTCGAAAAAATCGGGTTTCTTCTCTGATGAATATAATAGAAGAAACAACTTACCTAACAGATAAATACTGTCTGACAGGGGATATAGGCAATCCCGATGGAAGTTTACTTTTTATGCCAGTGTATAGTAATAACGACTTGGACTTAGCTGTAGAAAAATTAGTACAATTGGACCTCGGTATAAAAATCAAAACGCTTGTTGTGACATCTATAATTCTTGGCTCTTTTTGCTATAGAAAATATGATTATGTGCACTCTAAACAGCATCATATATTAGTTCAAAGTTATGGTCACAAACAGGAGGAGAAAATAAATTACGAAGAAACTGGTAGGAAAATAAACATAAAAGGCAGGGATGAACGGTTTAATTTAAAAGACTACACGTAACATGACAAATATGAATTGAAAGGCAGACAAAACATTACAAATTACAATATAGTGGACTCTAGTAGAAACTACTTAGCCGTCATTTCCTCCGCGCATTGTATACACCTTATACTCAAAATTGGGTAGCAATGTTTAAATATCTTTTGTTGTGGAATAAGTTCCATAATATTGAAATACTGTTTGCTCTGACTTCTGTTAATTTTTACTATAATCTCATCCGGCCTATAAATGAGATGTGGGGCTGCCCTCTCGGGTATTTTCTTCTCAAGCCATGGAATCCACCTAGAGAACGATTAGATTATCTTCAGCGTCTCCTTGACAAGATAGCCGCTGGATGCAAAACGGTCTATGCTCCTGGTGATGCCCTTTTTGTCCTTCTTTGAAACTACCATCGTGGTTATTTCCTTGAGGGCACTTTCTCCCTCCACGATCCTTTCGACTTTTGCTATATTTTCCGAATATTCACCGCTGAGGTACTTGCTTATCGCCGCCTGGGTTGTCCCGAGCCTCCTCGCAATGTCGGATTGATTCATATTATACTTCTTGTTGAGGGATTTCGCAACCGCTATCCTGACGGCTGGAATCGTAATCCTAAAAATCTCGTTGCAGTTAGTGTACATCTCAATCTTCTATGCCAAACGTCTCCTTGATGTGCTTCATAAGCCCTTTCGACCTTATGCTGCCTATCGTCTCGTTGGTGTTCCTCATGGTGTTGCCTGGTTTGGTTATTCCTGACTTTATGCCGCCGGCTGCATCCTTCACCCCTGATGCGGCATTGCTGGCTGCGTCCTTTATCCCGGAAAGTATTGACGGTCCTTGTCTCTGGGCTGGCGCCTGCGCCCTTTCCCTGAATTTCGGGGCATCTGCTGTTTTCTCTGATCTTCTTTCTGGCCTTGCCCCGCTGGTCAAGCCGTCCAATATGCTAATTAGCATCCTCCTGTCTGCGTTGGAATTTATCACGGCAACATTCGCATCGGCGGATGATACTGCATCCAGGGCGTCCTCATGGTCCCTGCACGCAACGGCATTGACTCCATCCATCTTGTTGGCGGATATGGCAAAGGCCTTTGCATTGCTGGAGAGCACAACTATCATGTCACTGGACCTGAGGTTGCCCTTTATTTCGGAGAGCAGGGATTTTGTCTCTACATCTTCATTCTCGCCCAGTGTCACAGTATGGCCATTCCTGCTAAGGTGGTTTGACGCCGCTGCGCAGGCGGGCTGGTTCTCTCCTATAACACAGATGTGCATATATTCACTTTTTAACGTAAGCAGTAACTACTATTAATATTTATTCCCCCGAATGCTTATTAATCTATATTATTCAAATAATATTCAGCAGGTGTACAAATTGAGAGGAAAAGAGACATTAGTGAGATGCGAGTCTTGCGGCAGAAACGTGCCTAGAAACAAGGGAGTCATGTTCGAAAAGGCCATTAGCTTCAATACCGGGATGCAGAACACAAATGACGTCAGGTTCTTCGAAAGGAGGAAGGTCTGGTACTGCATCAGCTGTGCAAAGCACAGGGGTATATTCGAAAAGAAGAAAAGGCAGGCTATTGAGCGAGCGAAAAGGCAGTAATTCATGGCTATGAACCCTGACGACCTCCTGATCTTTAAGGTGAGGGAAGAGGACAAGGGGGCATCCAAAAAGGACAAGAAGGCGGCGATACAGGCTCCGCAGCAGCAGGGCAGTCCTGTGGAAAAGGCGGAAAAACCTGGATTCTTCAGCCAGAAGCAGCGGCAGGAGCCCCAACCAAAACAGGAAAAACGGCAGCCTCCCCCAGAAATCCAGAAACCTGTACAGAAGGAGGAAAAGCCCGGAGTGCCTAGGGCCGAGCCCGCCAGGCCGGTTGAACCGACAGCCGTATCCGAAAGCGAGTCATATTATGTTGCGCCAGAAGCCACGACAGAAGCAGTGGACTATGTGTCGGAGGCGGCAGAATTCACAGGAGATGAACAATTCGCCAAGGAAAACGCGAAGAAGACGGTGCTCAAGAAGAGGGAGCATATGGACTCCAGGAAGATCGCACAGCATATGAGCTGTGAACTACACCCGTGGAGGAGGGCGTATGCGATATGCGACTACTGCAAAAGGGCTTTCTGCTACGAAGACATACTTGAAGTGGGCGGCAAGTACTACTGTCTTGATGACGTTGACAAGATACCTGAAGCGGTCAGGCGCGGGCAGGTCGTAAAGTACAACTACCTGGGCATGATAGCCTCAATACTCTACATGGCGGCGTTCATAGTATTCTTCTATTACTCATACAATTCAGTTTTGCTGCTTGTGAACTCAATACAAAAGATAGGCCTGCCGCTTTTCATTACCCAGCTCGACATTGCCAGGGAGCTTTTGATCGCGGAGGCGATCCTTGCCCTCCTCGCAATAGGAACTGCAATAAGCATACTGGTCAGCAGCGGGAGCAGCTTCAAGCTAAGCGCGCTAGTCAGCATGGTGGGCGTGGGCGTATTTGGGTACCAATACACTTTATACAGCGCAATTTATATTGCCGCCTTTGCGGTGCTGACCTTCATAGCGTTCCTGCTGCTCTCATACTCAAGGGTTTCCACGGAATCGATGCCGGAGGAGGAGGCTATACTGGAGGCATCGCTTACTGGTACTTCAGGATTTTGAAAGAAGGGTCCTTGTCTGGTACCTTCCGCGCTTTTCTATCTCTGAAAGTTGCCTGAGCACCGCCTTGCCGGCGCCGCCGGGTGCCGCAAGGTATTCCCTTTCAAAGTGCCCGTAGAGCCCCCTGTCTATGGATCTCTTCATCAAAAGAAGGTCGAGCGCCCTTTCCTCGTCCGAATTTGTAACCTCGCCGAGGCCGAAGTCTATGATCCAGGTGTTGCTATTTTTATCGACAAGAATATTTGCGGGTGTGAAATCACCATGGACTATGCCGGCGCCGTGGAGGACTGCCAGCTGCCTTGCACATTGCGATATTATGCTGGTGGGGATTTTACTTTTGGCCGGGAGGGCGTTGAGCATTGTGCCGTTCAGGCTTTCCATTATTATCTTGTTGTTTTTCAACATCAGGACTTTGGGCACCCTTATGCCACTCTCGGACGCCCTGGCCAGTATCTTGGCCTCGGTCTTTGTCCGCTGCGCCCGTATGACGGAGTCCAGGGCTTTCTCCCTGTACCTTTTGCTTATCCTGTCCTTTACAACGGCATCAAACCCGAGCACTTTAATTGTGTATATCTTCGCTTCCGCTCCTTCCGATATCATTTTCATTTTACCAACTAACTTTTACACTGTCTATCCTGTACTTCTGGTTTATGTCGCAGTCCCTGCTCCTGTAATGCTGCCCGCTCTTCATCATGCTTTCAGCAACGAGCGCGATCATAGCGCCATTGTCGGCGTTGTACTCGTTTGCCACGGTATGAATCCTTGCTCTGTGGGATTTTGCCACAATCCCGATCATCTGGCCGAGCCTCCTGCTCTGCGCCACACCTCCTGAAAGCAGTATGTCCTTCTTTTTGGTCAGCAGCAGCGCCCTCTCCGTTGCCTCGCACAGCATTGCAAATGCCGTTTCCTGCAATGAATACGCGATGTCCTTATGGCTGTTGTTCTCCAATGCTTTTGATGCGTGTGTCAACAGTCCGGTGAAAGTGAAATCCATGCCTTTCACCGTGTATGGCATCTGTATGTATTTGCCGCCTTCTGCTAGCTTTGCAACGCTCGACCCCCACGCCGGGGTTAGTTTTGCCTCCCGTGCAAAACTGTCAAGCATATTCCCAACGCCTATATCGAAAGTCTCGCCGTAGATATGGTAGTGCCTGAACGGTGTGTCGTCCAACGCAAGAATCTGCGAATTTCCTCCGCTTACGTAAAGGACAAGTGGGTCCTTAACCTTTGATAGCTGTCTTGTAACTTCTATATGGGCCACCGCGTGATTTACGGGAAATATAGGAATCTTGTGTTTCTCAGCAAATGTCCTTGCCATTAATTGGCCTATTCTCAAACATGGTCCTAGACCTGGTCCTTTTGTGTAACCGACCGCCTCTATGTCGTTCGGACTGAGCTCGGACGAGGAGAAAATGCTCCTTATTATTTTTGAGGAATTGCCGGCATGGAAATCAGCCGCCCTGGCCGGGATGATGCCCTGGTTCCCTATGGGAAACATCAGTTTTTCATTTGCGATGATACTCCCATTCTTCACTATGCCGAGACCGAGAGTATGCGCGCTGCTTTCTATTCCCAATACTGCCATAGATTACCATGAAGAATTAGATTTATCCATTATTTAATTTATCGTTGCGCTTGGCCTAGATAAAAATCATGGTCTTATGCCACATCTATGTTTGCTTCCTTGTAACCGAGCTTCGCAAGGGCCTTCTTCACCGCCATCTTGTGCTCGCCCTGCAGCTCTATCATGCCGTCCCTTGATGTTCCGCCGCATGCGAGGGTCTGCTTTAGCTCCTTTGTCGTCCTCTCTATCTCATCCGGGTTTATCCCTTCGACTACCGTCATGTATTTGTCAAATTTTGCCTTCTTCGAATATACCCTTATTTTCGACTCGGTTTCCCTGTCAAGGACCTTGCAAACGCAAAGTTCCAGCGGCAGGCCGCACCTAGGACAAGTATCTGCCATTATCTCTTTTTACCTCTCTCATTTAGTATCGTCTGTATCCTTGCAATCGTTCTCCTTATCTCCTTTGTTTTCACTACCTTGCTAGCCACGCCTGTCGAGGCTATTTTCCTTTTTTCTATGCCCAACTCTAGCGCTAACTCGTTCAATTTCTGTTTCAGAGCAGCATCAGGAAGGGTTCGTATCTCGTTGACTTTTATATTTAACACCGTAATGATTTCCAGCTAGTATATTTAGCGGGTTTCAGATATTAAAATCTTTCTGCACGCCGGTTTTACCACAAGGAAACCCCATCCCTAAAGGTATTAATTAATAGATTTGCTAATTATATCTACTGATAGTTTGATTATTTAGGGGTACCATGGCTTCACGAAAACGAAGAGAGACCGGCGCAAAGCGGGAAAAGCGCGATGGCAGCGTTGTGCCGGCTGGCAGTGGCAAGGAAACGATGCATTTCAAGACCACCAAGGAGGTGGAGGTGCCTGCGAAACTGATAGACCAGGTAGTAGGCCAGGAGAATGCGGTTAAAATAATAAAGAAGGCGGCGAAACAGCGCAGGCACGTATTGCTCATAGGGGAGCCGGGTGTTGGAAAAACCATGCTGGCGCAGGCCATGGCCGAGCTGCTGCCGGCCACCGAGCTTGAGGATATCCTTGCCTACAAGAACATGAATGATGAAAACCAGCCAGTGATAAAGCCCATAAAGACCTATCCGAATCCGGCGGCTGCGGAAAAATTGGGCGATGGGCAGGGGAGGCAGCTGCTGCAGAAGGAAAGGATGAAGAATAGGGTAGCGCTAGGAAAAGGGAGCCCGGCGGTCACTGGTATCGTACTGCTTATAGTAATCATACTTTTGGGGGTCGCCTTCAGCGGGCTCCTAAACAACTACCAGCTTATAATAATTGCGGCGCTGCTTCTCGGGGTCATGGTATTCGGATCCGTGGCGCTCTTCACAAGCGGACTGACGCGGCGTGTTGGAGCTATGCCAGGACTGATGGATACAAACGAGCCGAAGCTGATTGTGGACAACACGGGATTGAACCACGCGCCTTTCATAGACGCGACAGGAAACAAGGCAGGCGCATTGTTCGGGGACGTGCGCCACGACCCGCTGCAGAGCGGCGGGCTTGGGACACCCGCGCACCTGAGGGTCGAAAGCGGTGCAATACACAGGGCAAACAAGGGGGTCCTGTTTATTGATGAAATATCGAGGCTTGACCCTAAGGCACAGCAGGATCTGCTAACTGCGATGCAGGAAAAGAAATTCTCGATAACCGGGCAGAGCGAGATGAGCTCCGGGGCGCTGGTCAAGACGGAGCCGGTGCCGTGCGACTTCGTGCTTGTGGCCGCCGGGAACCTGCAGGACCTGCAGAACATGCATCCGGCGCTCCGTTCTAGGATACGGGGCTATGGTTATGAGGTGTACATGGATTCCACTTTGCCGGACAACTCATTTAACAGAAACAAGATAGTCCAGTTCATAGCACAGGAGATAAAGAAGGATGGGAAGATACCCCCATTTGACAAGGGCGCGGTAGAAGAGATAGTGGAAGAGGCCAGAAAAAGGAGCGGGAGAAAGGAGAGGCTTACGCTTGTACTCAGGGATCTTGGTGGGTTGGTTAGGGCGGCCGGAGACATTGCCATGGAGAAGAAACATGAGATGGTCGCAAGGGATGATGTATTGGGAGGGAGGGGGCTGGCAAATCCGATAGAGGCACAGGTGATTTCGCAGGCGCTCGAATACAGGAAGGACTACAAGGTCTTCACCAATAGGGGATTCAGCGTGGGGCGCGTCAACGGCCTGGCGGTTGTTGGCTCCTACGTGCTCTCGCCCGGAATAATCATGCCAATAGTTGCGGAGGTAACACCCGCGAGCTCGCGCTCGGAGGGCAAGTTCATACCCACCGGCAAACTGGGTAAAATAGCGAACGAGGCGGTCAAGAACGTGAGTGCGGTAATAAAGAAGCACATGGGCAGGGATGTGGCAAATTATGACATGCACGTGCAGTTCCTGCAGTCGTACGAAGGGGTGGAAGGCGACAGCGCAAGCATAAGCGTTGCGATAAGCATAATATCGGCCATGGAAAACATACCTGTTGACCAGTCCGTGGCCATGACTGGCTCTCTTTCGGTAAGGGGGCAGGTTCTCCCGGTGGGTGGCGTGAACAGCAAGGTGGAGGCGGCGATTGCTGCGGGGCTGAAGACCGTGATACTCCCATACAGCAACGCGAACGACATTTATCTGGGACCTGACGAGATTAAAAAGATCAAGATAATACCTGTAAAAACATTGGCTGAAGTGCTGCAACATGCTATGAAGCAAACGGCAAGGCGAGAAGAAATCATAAAAGAGCTGAAGAAGTTCCAGAAGGAGGATTAGGCGGGAAAATGAGGGGAGAGAACAAAAAAGGCGGTGGGGGCTCCCAGAAATCCCAGGAGATTGTGGAGGGTTTTGGAAAGGAGATTGCAAGGGACGTGAAGGGCCTAAAGCCTCCGAAGTTCAAGACCATCGCCAGGACAAAATCCAATATCGTCTATGACAAGAAAGCCGGTTATCTCACCATGGGAGGGGCGATGGAGGAGAGGAACTTCATCAACATAGCACAATCGAAAAGATTCATGCAGACGGTGGCGATAGCGGCGAAATGCAACGCATTCATCAAGCAGAACCTGCACACGTCAATAAGGGGCCTTTTCTACCAGCTCAAGTATTCGCTCGGGGAAGACGTGGATGAGAACATATTCAGCGAGCAGGCTGAATCCAACCCGCTAATAGAGGACCTGGAGGCCTCATTGGGGCTTAGAAGGGAGGACCTCAACCTCAACGCCACTAGGAGGGGCGTCCTGGCCGGCAACATGAAGGTGGTGGACAACTACGGGAACGAGAGGATCGTCACCGACACCAGCAAGATGGGGAGGAGCGGATGGGCGATCCCGAGCGATGTCGACAACGAGATTGAATTCTCGGAGGTCAAGGCAAAATACGTGCTCATTGTGGAGAAGGATGCGATCTGGCAGAGGCTCAACGAGGACGGATTCTGGAAAAAGGAGAACTGCATACTGATATCCCCTCAGGGGCAGGCTACAAGGGGGACTAGGAGGCTGATCAGGAAGTTCGCCGACATGGGGCTGCCCATCTATGTCTTCAACGACGGCGATGCCTGGGGATGGTACATCTACTGGACAATAAAGACGGGTAGCATAAACCTCGCGTACATAGGCTCTGACATAGCCACACCGGAGGCCAGGTTCCTTGGGGTAACGATGTCAGACCTGGAGAAATACGAATTCCTGAAAAAGATGACACTCAAGGCCACGGAGGTGGACCTGAAGAGGGCGCAGGAGATGCTAAACTATGAATGGATAAACATGCACAGAGAGTGGGTGGCGGAACTGAAAAAGGTGCTGCAGCTCAAGGTAAAGCTTGAACAGGATACGCTGCAGGGGCCAAGGCTCACCTTTGTGGGAGACTACATAAGGGATAAGATAAAGAACAAGGACTGGCTGCCCTGACCCGTCATACTTTTATCCCCGGTGTAAGGCTCTGCAGCCCCAATTTTGTAAGCAGCCTTTCCGGGTTGTCATAATACTCCTTGACGGCCTGGCTTATCGATCCCATATCTCGCTTTCCCAGCCTGTTCAGCTGCTCGAGAATGCGCGACCTGACAACTTCCTCGGCAAGCAGGTCTGGAGGCGCCACACCAAGAATCTTGCATATAAGGTCCCTGTATGTGACGCTAGGCAGTATGGTGGAGCCCTCGTGGCTCTTGTAATCGTACTTGTAAAGGTCTGAAAGGAGCACCTGGGTTTCTATCCCTGAAATTTCCGATATCTGGGTCACCTTCCTGGTCGGTACGTTGTTCTGGTAGATTACCGAAGAAACTATTAGCGCGTCTATCACAGGCAATATGTCCCTGGGCACATCCATGGGGGCGTGCTCCAGCCTTGATATTATATCCCTGGAGGAGGAGGCGTGTATTGTTGCCATGCAAATCTTCCCAATGTTCATCGCAGCCGCCATTGCATTGGCCTCGGAACCCCTGACTTCTCCTATCACTATTATGTCTGGCCTCATCCTGAGGGCATTCTTCACCAGATCCTGCATCTGGAGGTCCGTGTTTGTCTCGAGTCTCACGGTATTTTCCTGCGACGCGGTGTTGAGCTCGTATGTTTCCTCTATCGTGACCACCCTCTGCTCTGGCCTAAAGAAGGAGAACATAGTGTTGAGTATCGTGGTCTTTCCAGCAGCCGGAATCCCGCCAATTAATATGTTTGCCGGCCTGACCCTGAAACCGTCCGTATAAATCCAGAGCCTTGCGGCAATCCTATAATCTATGGTTCTGAAATTGATGAGGTCGATGATGCTAAGCGGCTGCCTCTTGAAGTTTCTTATCGTGATATCATAACCCAGCGGCGATGTTATTATGTTAGCCCTGCTCCCGTTGTGCATGTGCACGTCCATTATGTTGCCGTTGGCCTCCTTGTTGGTTGCAAAGAGCTTTAGCTTGTTAACGAACCTGGCGAGGTCCTCCCTGGTATTGAACTTTTCCTCCAGTTTCTTGTAACCCTCCTTGGAGTCAAAAATAAAGATGCTGTTGGTGTTGTTTATCATTATGTCCTCTATCATTGGCGCCTCTACGTATTTTTTGACTATGGAGATATCATTCATGTCGTTGAAAATGTCATCGATATCCTTCTGGCTGGTGGAGGGGCTTAGGTGCTCTGCGGCCTCGGCCACAAGCTCCCTCCTCTTCCTTTCTTCAGTAAATTCAACGAATTTCCCCACAAGGCGCCCAAGAATCTTATCCTCCAGATCGTAAAGCTTGGCGTCCATAATATCACACGTCTATAACAGCTATAAATGTATGAAAAGCTATAAATTAAGTTAGCATTAGTCACCGTGCTTGGGAGGTCGCCGAATAGTCAATTATTGGGCATTATCGCATCGACAACGAATTCTGGCGTATACCGGACCAGGGCCTCATAGGACTCTCCTGTGCCGAAATAAAGAAGCGGGATCCCGGTTGCATATGCGATAGAAATTGCATTTCCGCCCTTGACGTCGGCATCCAGCTTTGTGAGTATTATTCCATCTATCTTCAGGAACTTGCCGAATTCCTTGACCTGTTCCGAAAGCTGGTTCCCTGCTATGCTCTCGCCCACAAATATTATAAGGTCCGGCTTTGCCACCCTTACCATCTTCTGCATTTCGCTGATCAGGTTTTTGTTGGTTTCCTGCCTTCCTGCGCTGTCGATCAACACTGCCTGGATGTTGTGCGCCTTCGCGTATGCGACGGCGTCGAAGGCTATGCTGGCGGGATCAGCGCCGTATTTGCTCTTGATCACGGGCACACCGACCTTGCTCGCGTGCCGCTCGGTCTGCTCTATGGCAGCCGCCCTGAACGTATCGCTGGCAGAAAGCACGCTGGAGATGCCTTCCCTCTTGAGCTTATGCGCAAGCTTCGCAATGGTGGTTGTTTTCCCAGTGCCGTTTGGACCCAAGAATAGTATCTTTACCGGGGCGTCTCCGCTGCCAAGCCGTGCCTTGACAAAATCCGTAATGTTCACGCCGTTTCCGCTCTTGGAAAGGACATCGAACAACGATTTCCGCACTAGGTCGACCAGCTCCCTATTGATGTTCTTCGGATCTATTTTTGTCTGCCCCAGCTTTGTCCTGAGGCTCTCAAGAAATGCCTCTGTGGCTTCGTAGGACACGTCGGACTCAAGCAGGGGCACCTTTATGTTTTCCAAAAAGTTATCGATTTCATCCTCGCCCAAGTATACAGAACTGGAGATAATGCCCTTTAATTTCGTTTTGAGGGAGACCTTGATGATTGGATCCTCCTTAAGATCCTTTTTTGGCTCGATGGATTGCTGCTGAGGCCCCGGAACATTTTTTGGCTCGATACCTTGCTCTTCTTTCGGCGGCACTGGGGCAATAGCTTCCTCCTGCCTCTGCTCGATGGCCTTCTCCTCCTTTTTGGTGAATACCTTCACGGCTTCGGATAATTTCTTTCTAAGACCGTCAAACATTCAGATACCTAGCGTGAAAGTTCATTGACTTTAAAGGCTATCTCCATCAGCGCAGACTCTACCTCCCTTTTGCTCTTGCCAAGCTGGTTTATGTACTTGGTCTCCTGATCGATTGCCTTGCTGATGTAGTTCTTCGCCTCGTCTATGTTTTTTTCTACCATGTAGCCGGCGCCTATCCCAACAACTATGCTCCTGTCATCGGTTATCTTTCCGGTGGCGAACGTGTTCGCGCCCATGGGTATCATGGTATTCCTGTCCTTGATTGTATCAATGTTTTCCAGTGCCTTCTGCGCGCTGTCCAGCTCCCTCAGGTTTTCCGACCTGTTGTTTATCTCCTGCGTCACGAGCGCGTACTGGTTTTGGTATATTTGCTGCAGGTATCTGAACTCCTCAAGCGTGGTTGCAATCGGGGCTTGCGGTTGTGGATGTGGATTTCCGGGCTCTGCCATTGTATCGCTTATTTCTTATTTTCTACCTTTAATATGCTTATCTCCGACTTTCTTAGCGCGCTGGCGCCGCCCAGCTTCACAATTATGAGGTCTCTGGCGTGTTTCTCGGACTTTGCCTCTATCTCTATCTTAAATGACCTGTCCTGCTTCTCTATCCTGCCTTCTATCAAGAATTTCATAATATCACTCATTCTATGTTAAGCGCATCCATTATCCTGTTCAGTTCATACCCTGTGGTGTTCTCCCCTGCCACGACACCTGCTGAGTTTCCAACCGCCGAGAGCCCTATGCTGAGGGAACCGGTGTTGGCAGTGGTCCTGGTTGATTCAAATCCCAACAGGCCATCGATCCTCGACTTCTCCATATCCGTCGCCCTATTATTTATGACAAAGCCCTTATTTGTAAGTATGTTATTGGCGCCGACGGTCTTAAACCCCCCTATGTCGGCAGGTATGGCCTCAACTCCGAGCACATCCTGTATCTGCCTGATCTCTCCGGGAGAGTAGTCCGGATTCACTATGGCGATCTTGTCATTGGCAAGAACATTGTTCCCCACCGCATTAAGGTTGCTCTCCAGCACCTCTATCCTTGTATCTAGGTTCAAGCCCCTTAGTGCCTTGAGCTCATAGTCCTCTATCATGCTGGACACCAATATGCCGTTGGAGTTCACCTTCATGAATAATCCGACAAGGTCCGTGGCGAATACCGATATCCCGATCGGCTGCACTTTTAGCGTTTCGGACAGGATCCTCTTGCTTCTCTCATTTATGTTATTGCCAAAGAATACGTATCGGTCGCTTGCCGCTACGAAGACCCCGACATAATCGCTACCGGTAATCATGCATTTTGCGGCTCCCATGCTCTCACATAATAAATAGAAGATATTTAATTTGCCTTCTCTTTCTTCTCTGCTTGCTTTGGATGGGTCGTCTGCTTTGCCTGCGGTGCGGGGTCCTTCTTCTCCTCCTGCTTGGCATCCTGCTTTGGTTCCTGCTTTTTTATCCCGACCAACGGCCTCTTTTCTGGCTTTGATGCCTGCTGCGGGGCCTGGATCTTCGCTGGTTCGCCCTCGATGAACGGGAGCACATCCGCGGTATCCGTGCCTATTTTCACCCGCAGCTTTATCGGCCTCATGCTTCTCGAATACTCCTTGAAAATGAGGTTGTTGAGCTCGTATCCGAGTTTTACATTCTCGGTCTTTATCTTTGTGAAGTGCCCCACTCTTTCCCTTATGTACTTGACAGCCTTCCTTGCCCTCTTTGTCCTCGGCTGGGTTGAAAGGTACTTCCTCAGGTTTATCGTAATCAATCTGTCTACCATGTTAGTCATCCTTGTCTGATTCCAGTCTCATCTTGGTCCTTCTCCAGTCCCTCTTAAAGGTGTTCTGCTGAAGCTTCTGGTGCGTCCTGAGCCTTGTAAGCAGGGGGAGCCTCCTTGACTGCTTGAGCTTGTGCCCGAGCTTCATCTTTAAGTTTCTGGTTTTCCTTGTCATAATACCATCATTTGTGCCTGTATTCGATTTTCGTATCCGGCCTCTGTGTGACCTTCTCCAATATTTGGAGCAACTGTTGCTCCGTAAGCTTCCCCTGTATCCTGTTGCTCTGCGCAAGGGATATTATCAGGTCGACGAGCTGTGTATAAAGATCCGCATTGGCGATCCGTATATTCATGATCCTGTCGTATGCCGACTGATCCATCAGCTTTTTTATTATCTCTTTCTTTTGCTGCTCAACCTGTTGCCTTTTCATCTGTTCCATCAGGGCCTTTCTCAACCTTTTTTGGCTTTGTTGATCGTCGGCCTCTTCTTCATATGCCATTTCTTACACTTTTCTTGCATCACTTGACTGTTGTTGTGATGGTTTTGCTAAGCTTGTCCAAAAATGATTTGCCTTGCGGGGTTATTACCCTTCCCTTTTTTGTCTTTTTAACGAAATTGATGGTTTCTAGCGCGGCGAGCGAGTCCCTGATTATGCTGCCGCCGGCTTCCTCGTGGTGCTTCCTATGCACTGTGTGCCCCTTTGCGCTTCCGTACCTGACCCTTAGCTTTGACACTCCCACCGGACCGTTGATGTATACCTGCCTCAATATGGACGCGCTCCTCACATACCAGAAATCCGGGTCCAGCGGCGGCCTCTCCTTATTTGCACCGCTCTTGACATAATTCATGTAATCCGGCTTCTTTATCTTGCCCTTAAGCTGCTCCGCCGCACGGCTAACCAGGTCCGAGCCCTTGACGTCAAATATATTAGACATTGAAACTACCTGAATGAAGAGCAATAGAAATAGCCCTCTAACTAAACAGTATTATTATCGCGAATACCTATTAAAATGTTGTGATAGGGAGGTGATAACAACCTTTTTTATAGCTTAGTTGTATTATACAGAATATGCCAAAAAAGGTGGCTATAATCGGCGCCGGCAAGGTTGGATCTACACTTGCACAAGTCCTTATGTACAAGAACCTTTGTGACGTTATCCTCTGGAATAGGACTCCCGAAAGGGCCATCGGAATAGCCTTGGACATAATGGAAAGCGCGCCTGTCGAAGGATTCCAGACCAAAATAACAGCTACAGGCAATATGGCGGATATCGCAGGCTGCGATATAGTTGTAATAACGGCAGGGGTGCCAAGAAAAGAGGGCATGTCCCGCGATGATCTGCTTAAGGTTAATGCGGATGTTATAGGTTCCATCTGCACAAACATCAAAACCTATGCGCCTGGCAGCATCGTTTTGGTGCTTACAAACCCATTGGACCCCATGGTCTACCTAACGAAGAAAATTACAGGATTTGATAGGGAGAAAGTAATAGGGATGGCAGGGATACTGGATTCCTCTCGCTTTGCCGAGTTCATAGCGATGGAGACCAAGACAGGTCCAAAGACGGTTTCGGCGATGGTGCTTGGCAGCCATGGCGACCTAATGGTCCCGCTGGTAAGGTTCATAACCGTGAATGGGAAGCCGCTTAGCGATGTGCTGGACAAAACCAAGATTGATACAATTGTTGAAAGGACAAGAAATGGAGGTGCCGAGATAATAAAATACCTTAAGGACAGCGCATACTATGCGCCCGCATCATCCCTCGCGCTTATGATAGACTCGATAATCAACGACAAAAGGTTAACGCTGCCATGCTCTGTCTACCTGCAAGGCGAATACGGCGTGAGCGACGCATTCCTAGGCGTGCCGGTGATGCTTGGGGGGAAGGGCGTGGAAAAAGTCGTGGAGCTGGAGCTCAACGATGATGAGAGGAGGGCAATGGCGGCTTCTGCTGAAAAAATTAAACAGCTCGTGGGCGAGTTGAATAAGCTGGGTGTATGATATGCCGGAACAATCCATAGAAGAATTCAAAAAGGGACTAGAAGGAACAGTTGCTGGGGATTCCAAAGTTTGTCTGCTTGACGGATCCATAGGGAAACTTGAGTACAGAGGATACAAAATAGAGGACCTTGCGGCAAATTGCAACTTCGAGGAAATCACGTACCTGCTCCTCTATGGTAAACTTCCGACGAAACATGATCTGAAGGATTTCTCAAGGAAGCTTGCCGAAAGGAGACAACTGCCAAAATATGTCATAAAGACGATGAAGGCGCTTCCTAACACGATGAACTCGGTCGAGGTGATGAGGACCGCGATAAGCGCACTCTCCAATAACGTGGAGGATGCGAGGAAGCTTACAATGGACCAGCAGCTTGATCAGGGGATAACGTTGATCGCACAGTTCCCGACTGCTGCAGCGTATTATTACAGGCTTAAAAATGGCCTGAAACCGATAAGGCCTAAAAAGAAGCTGGGACATGCAGCGAACTTCCTCTACATGATGAGCGGCAATGTGGCTGACGACTATTCTATAAGGGCAATGGACATGGACTTTGTCCTCCACGCCGAGCACAGCTTCAATGCATCTACATTTGCGGTAAGGATAACAATATCGACACTGAGCGACATGTACTCCGCTATGAACACAGGATTAAGCGTTCTCAAAGGGCCGCTGCACGGCGGCGCGGCATCTGGAGTCATGGAGATGCTTGGGCAGATTGGGAGCGTGGACAATGTGAACAATTATATCGACAATGCGCTGGCAAACAAACAGAAGATAATGGGGATTGGGCATAGAGTGTACAGGACGTACGATCCAAGGGCAAGGATATTGAAAAAGACCGCAAGGGAAATAAGTCAGAGCAAAAATGACATGAAATGGTTTGAAATGTGTGACAAAATAGAGGAAAAGATGCTGAAGGAGAAAACCCTATATCCCAATGTTGATTTCTATTCGGCGGTGGTGTATAAGGAGCTCGGCCTCCCGATGGACATGGATACCGCAATATTTGCCATAGCAAGGAGCTCGGGATGGGTTGCGCACGCGCTTGAGCAGTACTCCGACAACAGGCTCATAAGACCGCTTGACCACTATATCGGGCCGGTCGACCTTGAATTTGTTCCGATCGAAAAAAGAAAATAAGGACCGTGTTGAAATGGATTACACAATAACGCTGATACCCGGGGATGGAATAGGACCGGAGGTCGCCAAATCAGCAGTCTCCTGCATCGATGCAGCCGCAAAAAAGCATAATTTTTCAATAAAGTGGGACACACAGTATGCAGGGGAAACCGCTATGAAAAAATTTGGATCGGTGATGCCGGAAAAGACGCTTAAGTCGATAAGGAGCAATGGCGTTGCCTTAAAAGGGCCCATAACCACCCCCATCGGAGAGGGATTTAGGAGTGTGAATGTAGAACTAAGGCAAACGCTGGGATTGTACGCAAACGTTAGACCTGCAATGCTGTTCAGGGGAATAAAATCACGATATTCTAAGGTCAATCTAGTAGTGATAAGGGAGAACACGGAGGATTTGTACGCAGGAATAGAATTTGACGTGGGTAAAAAACACACGTATGAACTAATTGAATTTGTTGACAAAAAAACGGGGAAAAGAATAAAGATAGACAGCGCAATAGCGTTGAAACCCATATCAGCATCCGCAAGCAGGAAGATAGTTGAATTCGCGTTTAGTTACGCAAAAGCAAATAAGAGAAAACATATTACCGCTGTCCACAAGGCAAACATAATGAAATTTACCGATGGACTATTTCTTAGAACCGCAGAAAACGTGGCCGCCGGTTTCCCGTCAATAAAATTTGATAGCATGATAATAGACAACCTTTGTATGCAGCTCGTCACAAAGCCGGAAAATTTCGACGTGCTGGTTTGCCCAAATCTTTATGGAGACATACTGTCTGACCTTTGTGCCGGGCTTGTTGGCGGCCTCGGGCTGGCACCAAGCGCCAATATTGGAGAGGGTTGCGCCATATTTGAGCCGGTGCATGGAAGCTCGCCGAAACATGCAGGTAAGAACGAGGTGAATCCAACGGCGTGCATACTGAGCGGTGCATTGCTGCTTCATCACATAGGACAGGATAGGGCTGCGCAAGATATCGAGAGAGCAGTAGGGGAGGTACTTGCAGAGGGAAGGGTTGTAACATACGATATTAATCCCAAAAAACCTGCAGCGACTACAGAGATGACTGCAGAAATAATAAATAGGTTGGGTGTCAAATAAAATCGGTGCTTTTCACGACGCTTGCACATGATATAGCTGAGTACGTCCACTCGGTGGACTACAATGATATCCCAAAGCAGACCATACACGATGCAAAAAGGCTGATTATTGATACGCTAGGATGTGGATTGGGCGCGCTTGATGCGGAGCCCGTGAAGATCGCTACAAAGGTAGCCCAGTATGTGGAATCCGGACCTGAGGCCACCGTGCTTGGCACAAGAAGGAAAGCTGCGCCAGAGACGGCGGCATTCATCAACGGCACAATGTCAAGATACCTCGACTACATGGATACTTATGATGGGAAGGAATTCTCACATCCGAGCGATAACATTATGCCGGTTATTGCGATTGTGGAATCCGAAGGGGGAAGCGGAAGAGACGTGTTGCTTGGCACTGTGCTGGCATATGAAATCCAATGTAGGCTCGCCGATGCAGCCGCACTCTGGACACGCGGATGGGATCATGTAATATACGGCCTGATATCCGTAAGTGCGGTTTCCGCCAAATTAATGGGACTTAACGTACAGAAAACTGAGCATGCAATCAACATCGCATTGAATTCACACTTGACAATGAGACAGCTCCGTGTAGGAGAAATCTCTATGTGGAAAGCATCCGCATTTGCAAACTCTGCCAGGAATGCAATCTTCTCTTCTAGACTGGCGTCCGCAGGTATGACCGGACCGTCGCCGGTTTTTGAAGGGGAAATGGGTTTTTGGAAACTGGTGACCGGAAAGTTTGACTTGGACGTAAAGAGGTTTGGCAATAAAAAAAATAAGTTTAAGCTGGGGCAGGGGGTAATAAAATTTTATCCTGCGGAGATAAGGGCACAGACGGCCATATCTGTGGCCTTGCAGGCAAGAAAACAATTCAAATCAGTATGGGATATAAAGAGTATCGATATTAGAACAAATAGAGCTGGGCTAAAAATCCTTGGGAATGATCCTAGCAAATGGAATCCAAAGACAAAGGAGACCGCTGATCATAGCCTACCGTATGTAGTTGCTGTGGCACTCATGGACAAGAAATTGGATATAAACTCTTACAAGGAGGAAAGGTTGCGCGATAAAGAGACGCTGGATCTCATGAAAAGTATAAAAGTGCACGAGGATAAGGAGTTTACGAAGCTTTTTGATGAAGGCGGAACAGTAAATGCGAGTGATATAAAAATAGTGTTGAAGGACGGCAAAACAATTTACGAAAAGCAGCTCTATTCAAAGGGACATCCGAGGAATCCAATGACCGATCAAGAAATAGAGGAAAAATTCATTCGGCTAACTAGGCGTTTTGTTGGCGACCAAAAGGCAGAGTTTATCATGGAGACAATATGGAATCTCGAAAACGTAAAAAATATATCTAAGCTCTTTATAATACTTGACTGATCACGGATAGTGGATTTTCTTTCCTTTCCATATATCTGAATCCCCCCACATACCAAGTCTCCATTCATTAAATTCTACGAGTTGTGAATAATCAACGAATAGGTTTACTTCCGGACCAAAGGTCTTAAAGTACCACTTGAATACCTCTGGATCTGAGGATTCAAACATGAAAGGCTCGAATCCAAACTTGTCCGTCAGCTTCTTTATTACGTCCTTCCTCCATTTTTCCGGTGGAAGATCTTCTGTCAATCCCTCGGATTCTATCATTATTACTTTGACCCCTTCATCGATGTGCATCTGAACCTCGTCCATGAACTCATCTAGGGTGCGCATCTTCATCGCTTCTTCGTATCCGAGCTTGTGCGTTCCGCCCCCGGCGCCTTTCATCAGGGATATTTCTGGCTTCGGCATCATGCCAAGTTTCTTCACCTTTTTGACCATTGCGAGCTTGTCCTCCATCTTAAGCTGGGGGATAAATCCGCTGGATATCTCAACAACATCGAAGCCGACCTTTTTGCATCCTTCAAAATATTTATCTACAGTCTCGGGCCCTTCAAGCAGAACGCGTTCTATGAATCCTCCGGTCGATACATACACATCATGTTTATGGCATTCGTCTATTATGGCCCTGAGTTTATCTTCGCTTAATAGTCTAAATGAGCCCCCGGCAAATTTATATCCATCAAAATAATCTGACCAATCGTCCAGCAGTCCTTTTAAATAGTCGTATGTAATTGAAGAATAGTAAGGTCCCCTGATCTCTAGCATGCTCTTACTTCTCGGCTTTGGAGGCAACTTTCCAATTTTTATGAAATCGAATGCGCTTTTCATGTGATCACTTCCTAGACATACCAGTGTTAACCGTCCTGACTGCATCTTCAAATATATCCATGCCCTTTTCTATATTTTCCATGGACATTGTGAGTGGAGGGATCAGCCTTACAACGGATGTGCCGCATCCGAGCAGCATCAGTCCGTTGTCGAATGAATGCTTTATCACGGCTTCCTGCTCCTTTGCCCCTGGCGCCTTCGTCCTTTTGTCCTTTACAAACTCTGCAGCAATCATGAGTCCAAGCCCCCTCACATCTCCGACTATTCCATATTCATCCTTCATCTTATTCAAGCGCTTCATCATGTATTTGTTCTTTTCCTTAACCATCCTCTCCAGGTGTTTTTTATTTCTTTTTGCATAATTGAGCGAGGCAAGACCCGCAGCCATCGATACAAGATTGCCGCCGAATGTCCCCCCGTGGGCTCCAGACAATACGTCACCCAGAGATGTCCTTGATATCGTAGCACCTATCGGCATTCCACCGCCAAGCGCCTTAGCCATCGTGTATATATCTGCCGTCACGCCAAAATTCTCCAACGCGAGGAACTTTCCTGTCCTGTAATATCCAGACTGTATTTCATCAGATACGAGAAGCATGTCGTTCTCAGTTGCCACCCTCCTCAGCTCCTTTATGAAAAGTTTTGGAGGCACAATATATCCACCCTCGCCCTGGACCGGCTCGACGAAGATAGCTGCCACTTCCTTGTTTGAATATTCCTTTGTTAATATGTTCTTCTCTATGTGTTCTATGCAAGCCATTGCACACTCGTCGGGGTCCATGCCACTGGAAAGTGGCCTATACGGATTTGGAAAAGGAGCATGAACGACGTACGGGAACGGTCCGAGGTTTTCCCTTTGTGATATTCTGGCAGATGTGAGACCCAGGGAACCGATGCTCCTGCCATGGAACGCACCATAAAATGATATGATATATTTCTTTTTTGTGAGGAGCTTTGACAGTTTAATTGCATCCTCTATTGCTTCTGTGCCAGAATTTGAGAAAAAGACCTTTCCAAACCCGCTTGGCATCATATCGATTATGCCCTCTGCGAATTTCACAGGCAATTCTGCATAGAAATCCAGAAATGCTGGATGCATAAGCTTGTCGACCTGATTCTTGATAGCTCTTCTTATCTCAGCGTTGCCGTTGACCCCGAAGTTATATACACTTATGAAACTTGTGAAATCCAAAAATTTATTTTCTGATATGTCCCATACATAGTCTCCTGATCCCTTTGCCACGACAAGCGGATACGGTTCTCTGGCTATGGTATTGATTATCTTCTTATCGCGATTTATTGTCTTCTTTATTTTTTCTGTCATCCTTATCATTCTTCCACCCCATTTTTATATCTGGAATAATTTATTAATGCTGCGAGCGATCTTGCGGCCGCAGTGGGCGAGTCATAGACCGGAACACCGGAAGCTTCCATGAGTGCAGTATGTGACTTAGTGTATGCGCTGCCTGTGCTTACAACTACCATCGGCTTTTTCTTTTGCTCAGAGAACTTTATCAATGTTGTAACCAGATTTTCATCTGCGCCGGGAGTCTGAAACAATGCTATGACCATGAATGCGTCTACACCTGGATCATCTCCGAGGACTTCGAGTGCTTTAGAGTAGCTTGTGGCATTTGCCTCCCCGCTCATATCAAACGGCATTCGTATGTTTACTATCGGGGGCATTGCAGCCCTGAGCGCCCTCTCGGATCTCTTCGACATTTCGGCAAGGGCCAACCCATTTGCGTATATTGCATCGGTTGCCAATACCCCGTGACCGCCGCCGTTTGTAAGAACGGCTATCCTGTTTCCATCTGTAAGGGGCTGTGTATCAAAAACCTTCCCGAAATATAACAGATCTTCCAGGCTGTCGCCTGTGATAAACCCATATTGCTTGAATACTGCCTCGTATGCTTCATGGCTTCCTGCCAAAGACGCAGTATGTGAGTGGGCTGCACCAGCGCCCTGTGCGGTGATCCCGCCCTTTATTATGACCACAGGTTTAAGTTTTGTAGCTGTTTTTGCCGCCTCAATGAATTGCCTGCCCCTCTTGACTCCTTCTAAATAATAAAGTATTACCTTTGTGTCCTTGTCATGCGCAAGGTAATTGAGCACATCCACTTCGTCTACCATGGAGGCATTACCGTATGATATGAATTTAGAAAGCCCGAAACCTTCTGCGCTTATTAGGTCCAGTATCGAGCTACCTACAGACCCGCTCTGTGAAGCGAAGCTCACACCGCCAACCTTTGGCCTGTCTATTTTGTATGTAGGAAGGAAGAGTGTGTCGTTTCTCGCTCTTGGGTCCATCACGCCCAGGCAGTTCGGCCCTATTGTGGGTATTTTTATCTTGCTGAGGGCCTTGTTCAGTGCGTTCTCCAACTTCTGGTTGCCGACCTCGGCAAATCCGCTCGTGACTATCACAATTCCCTTGACCTGGGCCTTTGCACACTGTCCAATTGTAGCGGAAACAAACTCAGCAGGTATGGCTATAACTGCCAGGTCTATCGGCTTTTTAACATCAAGGATGCTCTTATACGCCTGGAAGCCCATTATCTTGCCCTGGGCGCCTATGTTTATAGGATACACCGATCCCTGAAACCCGACATCGATGTAATTCTGCATTATTGCGTGTCCCACCTTTGCGGGATTCTCCGTAGCTCCGATTACGGCCACGCTTTTAGGGCTAAGTATATGGGTTAGATCCGCATATTCCAGCTTTTCCTTCCTCTTCATTGTAATGCCTATTTTAATATCCTAAGATCAACCGCATCATATGTTCCATCATGCAATATTAACGGGTTGAGGTCCAGTTCTGAGATGTCATTCTCGTAGAATAGCCTTGAAACCTTGAGCAATAATTCCCCTATCATCTTTTTCGAAGCGTCATCCGGTGCTATTATCCCATTCGACTTCAGCTGGTTTAGCATTGATCTTGCGTCCCTGGGTGTTATCGGGCAGACCCTGAGCGCAAAGTCCTTGAATGTCTCTACATAGATTCCGCCAAGCCCAATCAGGATGAGCTTTCCGAACTGCGGATCTGTGTTTCCGCCCATGATTATCTCCAAACCGTTCTTTACCATGTGCTGAGCCTGCATCTTGTATGGCTTGAACTTGCCCGCTTTCTTCGTGAGCGCCGTGAATGCCTTCTTTATCTCGACTTCGCCCTGCAGGTTCAGCTGGATCAGTCCGCTCTTCGATTTATGGAGGGCTCTGGTTGATATGGCTTTTAGCACAATTGGCTTGCCTTTTGCGAATTGCACCGCCTCGACTGCCGTTGAAACATATTTGCTACCAACAGAGCGTATGCCGTACTTCTTGAGCAGAAAATTAGCTTTGCTGTATTCCATCAATTCTGGCATGCGCTCCCTCCATCGAGGAACCATCTCAGTAACAATATTTATTCCTTATTATGGAATGGTTATTGCGTGGGTGTAATACAGGTATCCGACAGCCGCGATCGCAACCAAAACCACAAATATAATTATTGTATTTCTCCTTTTGTGGCTTGGAGGCGCGGCCGGTGCCTCTGCATTTGTTTCTTCCTTTGTAGGAGCAGCCGCAGGACTGCTATTTGGGTCGTTTGGCGTTCGCGAGCCGCCCGTGGCCTGCTGCATTGCCATCATTTCTGGAGGTTGCGGCAGTGCCGTAGCCGGACCCCCGGCTGCAACGGCTTGTTGTGCCGTCTGTGGCTGTGGCTTTACGGGCATGCCAGTTTTTGACTGCGAGAACCCCTTTTCTGTGAGCATTATATTTACGGTGCCGCTTGCAAGTTCATATGTTACATAATCCTGTTTTGATAGCCGATATAAGTGCATTGCAAGGTCCTTTGGTCTTACATTCACGGTCTTTCCGAGGTCTTCAGGGGTTGACTTGCCTTTTGACACTTGTACAAGTATCTCAAGATCGAGGTGGTCGAATTCCTGGTTTGCCCTGTCGTCCGCTTCTGTGATCAGCTGTTTCCCAACATCTGTCACGGTTATTGGATTTTGATCGGGCATTGCCGTTGACAGACTGATCAGTTTCTTTTGCTGAAGGGTTCCAAGAACCTTTGCACCGTCAAAAAAGGATGAATTTATCAGCCCGCCGTACCTTTCCACTGTTATTCCCGGCTTAATTTTCATTAGCGTAACTAAGTCGAAGAAATTAATTTCATCGGGCATAAAATCACTTAACTATTCAATAAGAATCTTTATATACATTCTCCAATAAATTTAACATTAGACGTGTTTTTTAATGCAGCTTAAATTCTTCGGCGGAGCACAGGAGGTTGGCAGGTCCGCGATCTTTCTCAAGGACGACAGGAGCCTGCTCTTTGATTATGGCATAAAAATCGACAAAACCATAGAGTATCCATCAAGCATACCGAATGCTGACGCGCTGATACTCAGCCATTCCCATCTGGACCACAGCGGTTTTACGCCCGGATTGTACAATGAGCTTCATATTCCCACTTTTGGAACGCAGCCCACGCTGAGACTATCTAACCTGCTCCTTGACGACTCAGTTAAAATAGCAAAGAAGCAGCACTTGAGGCCGCGGTTTCACAGAAAACATCTCAACGAGTTCGTTAACAGATATATAAGCCTTGATTACCACAACGCTGCACATTTCGGTAACTTTGACATAGAGTTCTTTGACGCTGGACACATATCTGGAAGTTCGATCACCCTGGTGGAAAGGGCCCTTGGAAAAGAATTCAAAAAAGTAGTTTATACGGGAGACTTCAAACTTGAACCACAGCTCCTGCACAAAGGTGCAGAGATAGTGAAGAGTGATCTTTTGATAATAGAGTCCACGTATGCAAGGAAGGAGCACCCTGACAGGAAGGCGATGGAGGAGAAGTTTATATCAAAAGTAAGGGAGGTTATTGATAATAAGGGGACCGCGCTAGTTCCAGCATTTGCGGTCGGAAGAAGCCAAGAATTGCTGTTAATGCTGCACAAGCACGGGCTTGCACAACATACTTACATTGATGGGATGGTGAAGGATGCTACATCTATAGTGTTGAACCATTCTGGCTTCATAAGAAATGCTGAACTTCTAACAAAGGCGTCAAGGGAAGCAACCTGGATAGGAGACCGAAGCGAAAGAGGAACACCGTTGAACGGCGGGGCGGTGGTGCTTACGACCTCTGGAATGCTAAATGGAGGCCCAGTAGTTGATTATTTAGGAAAGCTGAACAAGGCTTCACATATTTTCCTTACCGGATTCCAGCAAGAAGGCACAAACGGGCGCCTGCTGCTCGATACAGGAACAGTTGTATTGGAGGGGCACAAGAGAAAAATAGAGACCCCCGTATCGTTTTACGATTTTTCTGCACATGCGGGCAGGAAGGACCTATTTGAGTATGTGAAGGGAAGCGGACCGAAGGCAGTGGTTTGCGTGCATGGGGACAAAGATAATGCAAGGGCGATGGCCGAAGAGCTAAGGGAGCAGGGATACGACGCCTATGCGCCCAAGATAGGGGACGCAATAAAGCTGCCGGACTGAATGTTATTTTATTTTTATCATTTTGACTACCGTTGACTCGCGAGCCTTCGCATCAGTTCTTTTTTCATCAGTAAAGACCAAACAGTAAACGCCGGTTATGCCTTCTGCATTCCGGTCGGTTATTGCGAGAGCCACCGTATCTGGGGAAACCAAGTGAAGTGAGACGTTCCCACCATTAAATATGACTGCGGGGTGTTCCTTATGAGCAGATTCTGGATGTAATATTGAAAAATCTGTCATATCCCTGTTGCCGGGGAGCCCGTCGTGCATTATTTCTTCCATAGTGATTTTTCCTTTTATTTTTGTGAAGAGACCACTGAACAGGAGTTCGGCTCTCCCGCCCTCGCGCAGGACTTTCGTTAGGTTATCGCCTACCATTTCTGCAGTAAATTGCGCGCCTCCATCAAGTAGTATCTTGAATAATGTTCTGTCTGGATCTGACATTCTCATTACAGAGAAGATTGTCTTGTCGCCTTTGAGGGCATCGACCTTTTCAAAAAATAATTGCCTTTCAGATGTTGCTGTGGCCTCCATGCTAAGCTATCTGCCCCTGATTATATTTATATCTTGCTAGCTGGCAACCAACAGAAACCTATTTATATTATAATGTTATAACATTATATTATATGTAAGTGGGTTTATGGTAAAGAAACGAAAATATACTACAATAACGATACCTGCACCGTTATTCGAGAAGATTAAAAATGAGATAAAGGATACCGGGTTCTCCTCAGTATCCGATTATGTTACATTCGTGCTCAGGGAAACGCTGGTAAAGATGAGGGATAAGGGAATGGGTAAAGAAAGGGATACAGTAGTCTCAAGACTAAAGGCGCTGGGATACATGTGATATTATGACAATACATAAGATTGCTGATATAGCCGTAAAGCTCTGGAAGGAGCCAAGCAAAAGGAATTGGGAGACATTCGCAAGGGCACTGGGCGAGAGCCCCATAACATACTACAAGATAGTGTTTGCTAATGAGGGCAAACTAAATAAAATGCAGGACCTGACCAAATCGTACGCAGAACTGTATGATGCGAAGCATAAAGTTGTGACAAAAGTTCCAATTTTCATGAAGAACGGTAAGAAAATAGTTAGGGGAGCCACGATATATTTAATAGGGTTGCAGGTTTTAAATAAGTGATATACATGCCATTCTATGGACCGCATTCACTTCGAACAAGAGAGATAATATCGGATAAAATGAAAACCTATGCTAAAAAACATCCTAATTGGAATCATATAAAAGAGACCGTAGAAAAACAGATGATAAGGCCAGTGTTGTCGCCATCTGAAGACCTTGCGTATACTTTGGCCGTTATACTGGGAGATGGATATGTTACGCAGGGGAAAACTAATGGGCGACGCGTTTGTTTAGGCACTATATCTAAGATCTTTGCTTTAAACTTTAGTGCCTCACTGAAAAATATTGGTTTACATCCATGTAAAACGTATATAGATAGAAGAAAAATTTACCACGCAGTAGCAGTGAGCAAAAATTTTGTTGAATGGTATAAAAAACTTGCTTGGGTTGATATAGAAAAAATTGTGAGCTTATACCCGAAAGCTTTTACAAAAGGGTTCTATGAAAGTGAAGGTTCAATATTTATGAGAAAAGGTACCGGTAGATACGATATTCATATAGCGAACAGTAACTTAAAAATATTACAAACAATAAGTCGTTTCTTGTCTAGTCAGGATATAAGGAATTCGATATATAAGAGGGGTATGACGGTCAATAACCTGCAAATGTATACTTTGCGTATTTATGAAGACGACGTTGTGCGGTTTCTAGATTTAATAAAACCCTGCATAAAATATTTGCATAATACTACAATAGTAAAAGATTATGTTTAGATGATTCGAATGATAAAACAAGATTTGAAAACTCTAGAAGAAAGAAGCATCTATGTGCTTAGAGAAGCGCATCTAAAATTCGGAAATGTGGCGGCGCTTTGGAGTATGGGGAAAGACTCGACTACAATGCTGGCCTTAGCTAGAAAAGCATTTCTAGGCAAAATTCCATTCCCAGTTGTACATCTGGACAACAGTATTGATTTTCCTGAAACATACAAATTCAGAAAAGGCCTTGCAAAGAAGTGGAAGCTTAATCTGATTATAGCAGATAGTGAAATAAAACCGGACCTCGTTGGTGCGGCCTGCTGTGGAAAGAACAAACCAGAGACTTTGAAGAAGGTCATGGATAAATATGGCTTTGATGCACTCATAGTCTCAATAAGAAGAGACGAGCACGGAATTAGAGCGAAAGAAAGATACATGAGCCCAAGAGACAAGAACTTTAGGTGGAACTACAAGGACCAGCCCGCCGAACTTTGGGACGATTATTCATCAAAACTAGATGTCAAAGGCCATATAAGAGTGCATCCTATATTAGACTGGAATGAGATTGACGTCTGGAACTATATCAAAAAAGAAAAGATACCAGTAAATCCGCTCTATTTTTCGCGAGACGGATATAGATATAGAAGCCTCGGATGCACACATTGCACAACGCCAATTAAGTCCAATGCAAAAACAATAGACGAGATAATCAAAGAACTCGAAACTACCAAGATAGAGGAACGATCCGGAAGGGACATGGATAAGGAACGTGAATACACAATGCAAAAATTACGTTCCTTTGGTTATATGTAATGGTGATTGAATCAAGTATGTAGTAGTTCTAGGTTATGGTTTATTCAATTCAACTAATGAAAAATATCGAGGATATTTAGACCATGCTGCAAAATTTATCAAAGAAAATAAGACAGATGTCTTAGTTCTTAGTGGGGGACATACAAATCCAAAAAGAAAATCCGAATCTGAAGCATCAACGATGGCCGAATATCTTAGCAGAAGACTGAACAAGAAAGTAAATGTGATTTTGGAAGATAATTCATTGAGCACTATCGAAAACATAAAGTTAACGAAAAGGTTAGTTTCTCTTGGAAATGGGGATGAAGTTGTAGTTTTTTGTGACAACGTAAGACCTCCAAAAGTTATGTGGTTTGTCTTGCATTTTTGGTTTAAGTTGACACGTAGCGAAATTGAAAAGTATTTCTTAAATTATTCTATTAAACATTATAAAAAGCATTACACCACAGAGATGATAGGAGGGGAAATCGCATCTGGAATGCGATATGAAAACGTTAATGTCGTGCCTTATCGTTGGCGAACGGAGATTAACGATGCCGTGAGTGCACAAATTGCAAGTATAATGGAGATTTTATCACTCTACGATAATAGACTTGAAAAGGAGTTGAAAAGGGCGATTAGGGTCAAATTTGGGATGGAATGATAATATGATGGTTAAGAATATATCATTGTTAGGACACAAGGATCACGGAAAGTCAACTCTAATCGGAAGTATGTTGATGGAAACGGGCTCTGCAACAAAGGTAAGGATAAGGGAGGCCGAGGAATACAGCAAAAGGCTAGGCAAGCCTTTCGAGCCAGCATTCATACTAGATAGTTTTGCTGAGGAGAGAGAACAGGAAATGACATATGATACAACACGTGCAGAAGTCAACTATAAGGATTTGGCTTTTTCCTTCATCGATGTTCCGGGGCACGAAGAACTGATTAAAAACATGATAAGTGGTGCTTCGTATGGGGATATTGCACTGCTTCTCGTATCGGCGAAAAAGAGCGAGGGGATAAGGGACCAGACAAAAAGGCATCTCTTCATATCAAGGATGCTCGGCATAGAGAATTTGGTTGTAGCGGTCAACAAGATGGATTTGATAGGGTATGACGAGAAAAGGTTTAACGAGATAAAAAGTGGGCTTGCCAATTTTATAGAGAAGATAGGTTTCAAGAGCGAAAATATTCATTTCGTGCCCATATCGGCCTATAGGGGTGAAAATCTGGTAAGGAAAAGCAGTAAGATGCGCTGGTACGGGGGACGCACGGTTTTAGATTTGCTTTATGATTTCGAAGAGCGCGGGACCGACTCCGGCGGACCGCTTAGAATTCTGGTGCAGGGACTTCTTGTCGGCAAGGAAAACCATGTTGTGGGAAAATTGGTGCGCGGACGCGTTGCCGTAGGCGAAGAGGTATGCATATCACCGACCGGATTAGCCGTGAAAGTCAAGGAAATAACAGTAAATGGCAAAAAGGCAAAAAGCGCCAAGATCGGAGAAAATGTCGCCCTTCGGTTCGACAAGAAAATTAGCGGAGACCTTAGGGGTTCCATAATATGCTCGGGGGATTACTGCCCGGTGCCAAAAGACCACATAAAGGCGATAATATTTGTAGTCAAGAATTTTGGTAAAAGTCCTTCCATCAAGTTTAATGGGGTTGATATTTCTTGTAATTCGATTAAAATCACAAAATACATTGATACAACTACTGGAGAGGAAAATACCGCTGGAAAAATAACGCCGCTGGATGCGGTGGTCGCAGAAATCGAACTGGCCAAAAGAATACCTGCCGAGGCATTTGACGAAACAATGGAACTTGGCAGGTTTGTGCTTTATAGCCACGGGAAGTTTGCCGGAATAGGGATAATCGCTAATTGAGACGCCTTATCGCTTCGGAATATCCTTTTAGCATTCTTTTCCTCGTGAATTCCCTCGATATTGCCCTGGAGGATTGCGCCGCCCTTCTCCTTAGTGCACTATCCTTGTGCATTTTTTCTATTGCGCGTGCCAATTCCCGTGGGTCACCTGTCTTGAAACTCAGAATATTTCCTATTTTCTTTGTTTTTAGGTCATTGATGTACGCGTCGCTGCTGAGTATCATTGGAATTGCATGAGCCGACGCCTCAAGTACAACAAGACTGAATCCCTCCCATGCAGAAGGCAGGACAAAGAGATCCGACAGCTCATATGCATCGTTTATCTGATGGTTGTGCAATGCACCGGTAAACACAATCCTGTCATCGCCATTGGCTTGTGTCATGTATTCTCGTAGTGAGGGACCCTCGCCGGCGAGCATCAGGCGCATATCCTGGGCCTTAATCATCCTAAATGCCTCTATTAGGGTGCTAACCCGCTTTTGTCTTTCAAACATTCTACCAAGATAGAGGATGATAAAGTTAGTGTTGCTCAATGCGTACCTATTCCTGAACCTTTCCTGGCTTTGTTTGTTCTTCTCCACTGGCACATCAAGGCCATTGGGGATATACGCAACCCTGCTCGTGAATCTTTTTATAGATGAATACTGGTTCTTATTTAATGCGACGCAGAGATCAAAGAATGCAAAAAACTTCTTTTTTATTTCATTCATATTAGCGCCAGAGAGTCCGGACCCAACCGTCAAAGGTATGCTTTCCTTTGATGAGATACTTGTTTCAGATATGGTTGATATGCTCCCGTGATCTACGTAGACTGCCTTGAAGACTATTCCCCCCATTTTAAGGTTTTCCAATAATGGAAAATCCGCGGCTGAGTTCGATATTATAACGTCCGGGGCTATCTTTCTGATCCTTTCTGTCTCTTCTTTGCTCAATCCCATCTTTTTCATCCTCCTGACGAAGACAATATTATATGCCGCTCTTAGTACGCCTATTTCAGAAAGGCCCAGCCTTCTAGTCCAAGCTCCTACCGGAAGCCTTTTCTTGAGAATTATCTTGTCGTTTCCCTCTGCATCTATGTAAAATGTTGGAAACCCCAAATAATATGTTTTGAACTCCTTCTTTAGCCCTTCAAAAAGATTTTGGACGACCCTGGCCTCGCCCCCGACTTTTGTGGTTCTTGATGAAAGGTCCATTATTATGATTTTCTTCATTTTTATCTACTCTTGAATGTTCTGGAGCTCGGTTTGTCATAGGCCTTGAGCTTTGATTTGTCCAGTCCGCGGACCATAGATATATTTGCCGGCACACCAAAGCTCTGTGAATATACGGTTTTGCTATAAAGTTTATCTGAAGCCGTTGCGGGAGAGCTTATTGCTGCAAAAACAAAGTCCTTCACGTTCACCAAAGATGAGTATTCTGCCTTCACCGATACGGCATTCCCCCTCTGTAATTTTATTGCCATGGGTATCTTTACCACTTCATCGTAAACTACGGTGCCATGACCTATGAAATCGTGCTCGCTGAATGCCTGGCCATGATCGCTTGTTATAATAAATACCTGGTTATCGCCGAACCTGTTCTGCAAGCTCTTTATTATCTGGAGGGCGTAGCCGTAGACCTTGGCTGATGCAACACCATATAGCTCTATCCATCTCTCTAGCTGCTCTGCATCTGGCTGTTTTTTCAAGAATGGCGTGGCCCAATTGAAATCTTTTCCCTTTTTGCCAACGTATGGATCGTGTGCCTCCATCATATTAACCAAAAGGAAGTATGGTCCCTTGAATCTAGTTCCTTTTATTTTTTCCACTATCAACTTGCCTCCCTTCTCTATGGGCCAGCCATCTACAAATTTAGCCTGAAGCTTCTTTGCGGCAGATTGTAGCGTAGCCGAAAATACTGCGGGCGCCTCAAACAAGAGGTTTGGATCCTCCTTTACTATTGCCATGGCAATTTTTGTGATGTTGTTTCCATATCTTTCCCTGAACATGGAAATCCTGGGCCTGATCCTTTCCGGGATCTCTATTGCATGGCCGAATACATCAGTAAAGTATGACTCCTCCTTAAAATAATCGAACTCATCGAAGCCGTATATTGGATGAACGTAGGGGTTTGCGGATATGCAATACGTCTTGTAGCCTATTTCGGAAAGTTCGCTTACCATTGTCCTGACCTTCAACTTGACTTTTTCTATGTCGAGTGTCTTTGCCTCCATTGTTTCGTGTGCTCCGTGCTCTTTTGGATACATTCCCGTGAGCAGGGATGCGTGTGACGGAAGGGTCCATGACGCCGGTGCTATGCAATTCTTCAGGAACGAGAATCCGAGCTTCCTGAACTCACCGTGCTTTGCCTCCAGCTTCTCAAATTCGTCCAATCGCATCGTATCTAGCACAATTATGGCTATGTTTGGTTTCTTCATTTCGACCAATATTATGCAATAACTAGAATTTAAAGCCCTTATTATCTGATCTCGAGGAAAGATAGGTAGGCCTCGAAAAGTTCCGGGTTGCTCAGGGCGCTAAGGCGTTCCCTTGCCTGGCCTATGTAGAAATTGTTTAATTTTATGGCGGTCTTTACGGGGTTTTCCTTTCCGTGATTCTCAAATACGGTGATTATATTTGGCCTGAACATCGTTGGTGCAGCAGATTCCCTTGATTTAAACCCTTGACTCTCAAGTATGTCATCCCTTAACTGAAAGGCGAGCCCTATATTGTAACCAATCTCCTGAAGCGCCTTCTCAGATGCCTCATCTCCTACATATGTTGCTGGAATGCTGGTTGAAGCGCCCATTAGAGAAGCTGTTTTCAGCCCTATTATCATAAGATATTCATCCAATGTTGGTATTTTGCTTTCTTTCTGCACGTTATAATCGAGAAGCTCGCCTGCACACATGTCAAGTGACGCCTCGGATGCCTTTTCCACAACCGGGCCGCCATATCTGCTGGCATACTTTATCGCCTTGGTTATGTTTGCGTTTCCGGCTAGGATTGCAGCCGGCTCGCCGTATTTAATATGGACAGTAGGCACGCCTCTCCTGGTGAGATCCTTGTCTATGATATCATCGTGTATGAGCGATGCATTATGGAGCATCTCTATTGCTACTGCAAGATCTACAAATTTCTCTGGTTCCAGCTCCAGTGCTGTCGCTCCGCTTAAAACCAGAGCGGCGCGGATAAGCTTTTTGTTCTCCGAATTGAGCAGATGCGTTGATGGTTCATAAAGTTCCTTGATCTTGAAATCCTCCGGACTAAAACTGGAAAGGCGCCTTCCTACTGAGATAAATCCGGGCCTTATTTTCCGCGGTATCTCTATCTTTGTGCTTATGCTTATCTCGATTGGGAGTTTCTTCGACAAAAAATCACTAAACAATATCAGCAGCGGCAAGCATAACCGGAAGGACTATTGTGGCATCTCCGTCTATTGTTACATATCTGGCCTTCTCCTTGATTTTGCCCCAAGAGACTGCCTCGGTAAGCCTCGCACCTGAAAGGCTGCCGTCGTATTGTGAAGCCGTAGTCACATAAATCGCGTAGTCGAGACCGCCTTTAAACTGGTTCCACCATATTACGTGGTGTTTGCTTATCCCGCCGCCGACCATGAGCGCTCCCGTAGTCTTGTTATCAAATGAGAGATTGCTTAGCGCCAGTTCATCCTTCAGGACGTTCAAACTAAAATCATGATCCTGTGAGAAGAGGGTTAGCTGTGTTCCAAATGCCCCATCGACTATGCCGGGAGTGAATATTGGGACCTTGTTCAGATATGCCTGCCTTATTATTGACCCTTGGTCTGTCATTCTCTTCCCAAACTCAAACGCAAGCTCGCTTGGGCTGTACTCTTTCTTGTAGTCCCTTGACGTATAGATATAGTTCATTATTTTGTTGAAAGACTCCTCGACCTTAAGCCCGTATTCATCCTTGCCTATGAAGACATTGCCCAACCGGTATATCCCTTCGTGCAGGAGATCATTATCATTAACTTCAAAAGTTCCCTTGCTGTAGATTCCCCCGTGTGCCCGTGCTATGTCATGGTCAAATGTCCCACAGGTTGTTATTATAGCGTCGAAATATTTCACAGAGCTTGCCAAGGCGCCCCTGAGGCCTGTCGATACTATGTCCGCAGGGAATGATAGGTAGTTGTAGGAGTTCTTGTCGCCCAGCATTCTTTTTAGTATATCTATTCCGTCAGCCATATGCTGGCCGGAAAATCCGCCCATCTCTTTCATCGAGTCTACTAGCTCTGATACCCTCATGCCTTTCTTGAGCTTGATATCTTTGACACTATACTTTAACATCTCTTTTTTCGAGGCCATTGGCACACTTCCACAAAAAGCTTATGTACATAGTTTATTCCATAGCTTTTTATCCTTTTGTAGAGAGAATAGTTAGACCACGACCGGTAATAGGATGCCAACACTTAGTCCTGACGACGAGGAGATACTCCGCTTTATCGAGAGCGCGAAACCTCGAATTTATGTAGTTGGGACTGGCGGAAGCGGAAGCAATACGATTTCAAGACTGCAGGGGATAGGCGTGCAGGGCGCAACGCTTATTGCAATGAACACTGATGCGCCGCATCTTGTGAAAACAAAGGCAGAGCGCAAACTCCTACTCGGAAAAAAGCTCACGAAGGGGTTGGGCGCGGGAAGCGACCTGAGAATTGGAGAGGAAGCTGCACTAGAAAGCAAGGAGGAAATAAAACACATGCTTAGCGATGCCCAGCTAGTCTTTATCACCTGCGGACTCGGGGGCGGAACCGGCACAGGTTCTGTATCCACCATAGCGCAACTGGCAAGGGATGCTGGCGCTCTATGCGTTGCAATAGTAACACTACCTTTCTCCAGCGAGGGCAAAACAAGGATGAAGAATGCCCTGGAGGGCCTGGGAAAACTTAAAAAGATGACCGATACGACAATAGTGATCCATAATGATAAACTTTTGGCCGTTGCCCCTGACCTGCCGCTTAACATGGCGTTCAGGGTTTCTGATGAGGTGCTGGCAGGGGCGACCAAGGGAATAGTTGAAATGGTCACAAAGCCAGGGATGGTGAACATTGACTTTGCAGACCTCAGGAGCGTTCTAAAGGATGCTGGTTATGCGGTAATAGGTTCAGGAGAAGGAATCGCCACTTCAAATGGGAGGAGTAGGGCTATTGTCGCACTGGAAAATGCAATAAAGAGCCCGATGCTTGATGCAAATCTTGGAACCGCGAAAAAGGCACTGGTAAACATAATAGGGGGAGAAAGCCTTACGCTCAGGGAAGCGGAGGCCGTATTCCAGGATGTGGCGAGCAGGATAAGCGGTGAGGCGTTACTCAAATGGGGGGCCAGGATAGATTCGGAGATGCAGAAGGATTCGCTCAGGGTTATGCTGGTCGTCTCGGGGGTGGAATTTCCAGAGTATTCGGAACAGGGGCTGAAGAAGAAAATACAGCAGGTGGAGGACATAGACCTCGATGATATGTTTGAAGAGGAGATGAAGAAGGGCAATTTCAGATAGATTGGATCAGCTAAAGTATTTGCTAAACCTGGGAGTTGCTTCCTGGATCTTCTCGCTTGATATCTTTTTTAGGTAAGGGGCAAAAAGGGCGGAAACATCAACAGCATTGCTTGGCCTCCCCTCGACGGTGTTGGCTGCTACTATCTGGTCGGCGCCCGCACTCCTTATTTTTTCAAGCGCATCACCAAGAAACAATCCGTGGGTGCACACGACAATAATCTTTCCGGCATTATTTTTCCTCAAAATCTCGGTTGCCCTGATCGCCGTTGAACCTCTTGCGATCATATCATCTACCACTATCGCATCCCTTCCGTTAAAGTTGGCTGCAGGATCCTCCATCTTTATGTCGTTTGTCACCCTATCCCTTGCTTTATTGAAAACTATATGATCTGTGCCCAGTGTGGTTGCAAAGGCCGCCGCGCGCTGTTTTCCGCCCTCGTCCGGGGAGACAATAACTGGATTTTGTAATTTGCAGCTATCGGCTATGTGCTTTGCCAGCAACTGCGCCGCGGGAATATTATAAAGGGGCACGGGAAAGGCGTCCAGGCTTGTTGTACTATGGATATCAACAGCAGCAACGCTCTTTACACCAGAATCGAGAAGCAGGTTGCCTATCCTGAAGAAACTTGCTATTTCGCCCGGAGGGAGCTCCTTGTCTTGCCTGGAGAAACCAAAGTATGGCATTGCTACATGCACATCCCTGCCTTTGAGCGCAAGGTCTTTCGCCATCATATACAGCTGCATGCCATGCCTGTCTGCCGGAGGGTGTAGGCTTTGGACTAGGAGCACGCTCTTTGTGCGAATATCTCCGGTGATCCTGATCTTCCATTCGTCATCCGGAAAATATGTTACATTGCCTTCGGCCAAAGGCAGACTAAGGTTCTTCGCCAGCAGCCTGGCAAATTCTGGAGAAGCCGGACCACCAATTACAGTTATTTCGCCATTATCCATTCTGCTATAACGGCTATAGCTTATTTCTTCTGTGTGGTCTTTATAACTTTGGCCTCCTTTACGACCAATTTCCTGTTTATTTTTCTTCTGGAAAATATGTGGCTCTTGTAACACTTGTTGGTATCGTAATATGCTATATCTCCGGACTTATAGACAAACATTATGCCTGTTCCTTTGCTCAATTCGGTATTGCAATAAGCACATTTAGCCATAGTATCAGCCTTGCCTTACTTCACTTTTATTTCCCTTGCCTCCCTGCTCGTATCGGGTAGCCTGACCTTGTCTCCAACCCTGGCCGGTCCGAGCATGTTCCTTCTTATTATTCTGCCCGTGTCCTTGCCCTCGAGTATCTTGCACGAGACGGTGTATATCTCCCCGAATATCCCTGTCTTTACGGTTTCGTTTATCTCAACTATCTCCGCTAGGAATCCCGAGAAAGGTTGCTGTTGTGGTTGCTGGTCTGCCATAAAGATCTATGTTAAGCCGTTGGGGTCTGTTGTGCCTGGACTTTTTCCTTCTTTGGCTTCTTTTCTGCCGGAGCGGCCGCTTGGGCGGCGGGAGCTTCAGCCTTTGGCTCCTTCCTTGAAACCCCCTGAACCTTTGAAACAACATCCCTTATCGCATTTGCGGCTGTTCCCTGCGTCTCAACCGCGACCGCAGCGCAAGGCACCGTCATGCCTATCGCCTTACCCAGGTCGATTTTCTTCGGCACGTATGAATATGCAATCTTCTTTTGCTCGCAAAGCTTTGGTATGTGGATGACAACCTCTTCGGGTTCGACGTCTTCCGCAAGCACGACAAAGGTTGCGAGCCCTCTTTCAACGCTCTTTGTCACTTCGTTTGCGCCCTTCTTGACCGCCCCGCTCTGCTTTGCCAGCTGTAGCGCCTCGTAGGTCTTTGCTGCGACCTCTGCCGATACCGTAAAATTCACGTATGCTTTTGTCATGTTATACACCGTCAGTTTCCTTCACTCAGTGGTTGGTTACCCAACAGAAGAAATAAGACTTGTAATCTATTATGCCCTGAATCTATTTAAACCTTTTTGTGGCACTTTTCCTCGGAATGTGAGAATAGGCCACGGTGTCGGAAATGCATGGGCACCAATGTTTGCTGGTTTCATATATCAATTATAAGAGGAGAACATAACCGGCCTGCCAGGTCCGGCGGGATTGAAAACATTTGATGCAGATCCGGGCGCCTTCGTTGGTGGAACTATTCCATGAACTGCTCCGGTTTTGGAGGTTCCTCTGGCTGGCCTTTTCTCTTCCTTATCTCCCTCACCACCTTGTTCTGGAGCTCGGAAGGCATCTTCTCATAGCCAGAGAACTCGGTATACCATATTGCCCTTCCCTGGGTCTTCCCCCGTATATCATTAGAAAAGTTCTTTATTACCTCGGCCACCGGAATCCTTGCGGTTATCGACACTTGCTCCCTGTCCTGGGTTATCTCAAGAACCTGGCCTCTCTTGCCCTGCACCATGGTGATTATGTCAGACATGTACTCTTGAGGTATGTTTATCGTGAACTTCTGCTTCGGTTCCAGGAGGTTCACTCCGGCTGTAAGCACTCCTGCGTATATCGCATTCCTTATTGCCGGGATTATCTGCGCTGGTCCCCTGTGCACCGGGTCTTCATGAATAGTGGCATCGACTATGCTGATCATTATCCCGTTGCACTTCTCCCTGGCAAGAGGGCCGTCCTTGACCGCCTCCTCGAACCCATCTATTAGCAGTTCCATTACCTCGTGCATGTACTGCACTCCTTTTGTGGCGTCCACAAGGGCACACCTGCTTGCTATATCTACAACGCCTTTCGCAACCGGTCTTTCAAGGCCGGCCTTTATCATGTTGTCCACGGCTGCCTGGCCCTTTGGCTTGCCCTCCCTGATGGTACCTTCGTCCATTGCATCGAGGAAGCCCTTTGGCAGCGGCTCTATCATGCAATAAAACTTTGAATGCTTGTTTGGTGATTTCCCCTCTATTGGACCTGCCTTCTTTTCGATCGTCTCCTGGTAAACCACAATAGGCTCACTGGTCACTATGGGTATCTTGAATTCGTCCCTCAGCTTTGTCTCTATGATTTCAAGGTGCAGCTCCCCCATGCCGCTTACAAGATGCTCCCCTGTATCCTGGTCTATCCTGACCTCTATGGTCGGATCGGCTTTTGAAAGCTCCCTGAGCGCCTCTATAAGCTTTGTCGTATCCCTTGAGTCCTTTGCCTCAACCGCCTTGGTCACGACCGGCTTTGAATAATGCGTGATCTGCTCAAATGGTTCAATTGCATTTTCGCTTATCGTGTCGCCGACGTTCGCGCTCCTCAAGCCTATCAGCGCCGCTATGTTTCCTGCAGGTATTTCATCAACAAGGACGCGGTCAGCGGCCATAAATATGCCTACCTGCTGCAACCGTTCCGGCTTGTTCTGCCCGGATATCTGGAATTCCATGCCCTTCTTTACCGAACCTGAAAACACCCTGGCTATTGCGATTTCCCCGGCCTGCTGGTCATAATTTATTCCAAATACTACGGCATTTGTTTTTGCGCTTGAATCAACCGCAAGCATCGCCTTGCCATCCTCGCTTTCCAGGTCTCCTTTCCAAAGGTGCGGGATCCTGTACTTCTGCGCTTCCCTTGGGCTTGGCAGGTGCTCTATTATCATGGAAAGTATGGTTTCGTCTATCGGGGCGACCTCCTGGAGCTTTGTTATGTCCCCCTTTTCAGTGAGCGTGAATATGTCCTTCATCGTAGTCTTGTGCATCTCCATGGTCCTTCTTGAAATGGCCCATCTTCTCATTGCTGATCCTATCGCAACGCTGTTTGCTTCCACGCTGACCTTCCATTTCTCTGCGAATTCTATTGGAGCATACTGCTCGATGAGCTTGTTGACGTTGTTTATCAGGTCGAGAAGCCTCTGGAATGTCTGTTCCTGTGTGAGCCTGAGCTCTGTGAGCAGTCTGTCGCTCTTGTTTATGAATAGTATCGGCTTCGCCTTCTCCTTCATAGACTGCCTGAGCACCGTTTCTGTCTGGGGCATGATGCCCTCCACGGGGTCAACCACCAGTATGACACCGTCTACCGCTCTCATGGACCTGGTTACGTGCCCGCCGAAGTCAACGTGGCCGGGCGTGTCTATGAGGTTGATTATGTAATCCTTGCCCTCGTAGGTGAAGCCCAGCGATATTGCCGCCGACTTAATAGTCATTCTCCTGTCTTTTTCTATCGCTTCGTAGTTGGTGTAAAGGACATCTCCGGCCACCTGTTTTGAAATCAGCCCTGCCTTTGCGAGCAACGAATCTGTAAGTGTTGTCTTGCCATGGTGGACGTGCGCTATAATTGCAACGTTCCTGATTTGGTCGATATTGCCCATTATCTTCGTGATTTCTTCAACAACGTACTCCTTTCGTACCATAAAAACAACCGTTACTTCGCGCTCCTTGCCATGCGCTCTATTTCATTCTTGCGCTTCACAGCATAACTATTGACATCGGATCTTGCGGCGAGGATCAGTTCGTTTGCCATGGTGTCGACTATGTTCCTCTTGTTGTTGAATGACCCTATTATCGTAGCCATGGCCAGGTTCCTTATGGCTATATCCAACCTCCTGCTTGCGCTTACATCGACGGGAATGTTTGATATTATGCCCCCGTATCTCACCCTTGTGGTATCTTCTATGGGTGCCGCGTATTCCAGCGCCTTGATCAGGATTTGGATCGGATTTTGGCCGGTCTGCTGGTGTATCTTATCAAATGCCCTTTCTATTATTCTCATAACCGTAAATTTCTTGCCCTGCAGCCTTCCTTTTGTCCTGATGACCTTTCCGCTGATCTTTCCTCCAGTTCCTCCCCTCATCAGGTCATTTGCAAATCGCTCTATTATGTTGAGCTCTGCCTTGGAGAACTTCTTGTTGCTGTGCTTTCTAAAAGTTGAGGGGAAAACAAGCGGCTTTAGGTTAACATAGTTTGCGATGCTTGGGTCGGCTATTGTGACATCGTAGCTGTATTTGTTGAAAAGCATTATGTTTTTTGGAGTATGCGGCGATTCTTCTGCTGCTGTCCTCTCTGGTGTGGGCTTTGCCGCCCTTTTCCTCGGTGCCTTCTTCGCCGCCGCTTCTGGCTGTCCGGCGGCTGGCTGCACCTGCACAGCTGGCGCAGATTCGGTCTTTTCAACCTTCATTATTTCCTGTGTGACTGCCTCTGCCATCAATATCATCTCTTCGGCTTCTCCTTTTTGCCCTTTCTTACCTGCTGGAGGTCCGTGCCGTTTACCATTATTACCTTGTACTTCCATCCTGGAATACATCCCATTTGGCCCCTCTGTGATCCCCCCAGACCCACTATGGTGACCTCGTCGTGTTCATCGATAAAGCTTATCGAACCGTCTCCGGGCACGAATGCACTGACAACCTTATGGTTCTTCACAAGCTGGAGTTTTACGCCTTTGAGCATTCCAGAATGAGGCTGCTTCTGCTCTACGGCTATTTTTTGCAGGACGAGCCCTTTTGCCATAGGAACAGTGCCCATAGCATCATACTTCTGCTTGTTCTTGAGCTTCCTCCTCTTTAGCCACTTTTTCAGCAGGCGCTGATGCTTCCTGTCCCTGACAAGCTTTCTTCCGGCAAATTCTCCGTTTGGCATGTTTTCACTTTGGTGTCTTTGGCTCTCTCTTCAACTCTCTTAATATTGGATTCGTGATTTTAGTGTTATTGCTTTCTGGATCTTCTGGACTACCTAAAAAGTAGGGAGGGGATGTTTTCATCGCTACTTCTGATAATTTCATTATCTTCATATTATGCTTCCTCTAATATTTTTGAATGTCCCTCCTCTATTATGGAAAGCGCCGAGACGGAATAGGGCTTTCCGCATATGGCGCCGAGCTCCATTGAATTACCATTGAACACCACCGTCTTAATGCTTGATACTTTCGATATATGCTGCAAATCTTCTAGGATATCCTGCCTGTTTTTCGCCGCAACAACCACGAGTTTTGCATCATTCTTTTTTATCGAATCCATTACCTTGTTTACACCTAGGGCTACCTTACCGCTGTCTACAGCTAAACGTATATTGTTCGCCAAATCAGCCATCCAAAACAACTAGGATTTATATACTGAAGTTATACCTCTTTCGAGAGAAAACCATTGATTACTTTAACGGTAAAATATATAAAGTGTTTGCTAGGGCTTCCTGGGGACTACCATTATTATTCTGTCGGCATCTGCGTCGATGAGCGCCTTGACTTTGTCCCTCAGCCCATATTCTTCCGGTACATTCGGATAAGGCCATATTGAAGAAGCAAGTAGCTCGTTCCATTCGGCAAATTCCATGATGAAATGTGGGTCTTTTATTAAATGGGGTGGGATTTTGACCTTGCTGTCTTCGAATTCACATATCATCTTCTTTCCGTAATCCCCGACTTTTACTATCTTTCCCCTCCAAAGCCAGAAGCGGTCCAAGCAATTGAAGATGATCGCAATGGTCTCTTTATACCTGATCTGTTTTCCATCCTCTTCGTTGTATCCTACATATCTCATGCTTTCCAAGTTGGAGAAAAGCGCCTCGAACGTATTTGACCCGGCTATTACCGCGCGCCTATTTATTTCGGGGACGATGGTGGCGGCTTGCCTATGTGCCAGCGAAGTTATCATTGATGACCAAGCCATTCTATTTTATACTTGCTTAATATTTACAATTTATAACATTAATGTTAACTGCTTGTTGTATAGTTGCACCCGGTGGGTTCTACAAAATTATTACTGAGTATGAGCTTCACGTAGCCTATGTACGGGATACCTGCAACAACCTTGCCTCCCACCTGGCCCTGGCTCAGGTTTGCCGGAGCATTGAGATACTGTATGTCCAGGCCCGGGTTGTTGTCTCCTTTGGTTAATGTATAGTATGCCCCGCTTACGTTAAGTATAGCGTACACGCGATGAACTATGTAACCATCGCCCTCCTTGTAAAAATAGTCTTGTGGAACAGTCTGATAGACTATAATGCTATTGTTCCTGTCGCCGGTTATCGTGGTGTTCCCTACTGTTATTGCTGTAGTCGAGGCCTCTTTCTCGACAGTGCCATTCTGGAAGGTTACATTTACGGTTCCGCAGGTGTATTTTACTAGTGAGTTGCTCTGCGACGCTGCGGGCACGATCTCTTCTGTGCCTCCCGAGCTCTTCAACAGTCCGACCACATACCCCGGGCGCACGAACTGGGATAGTTTTACCGTTGATCCAGTCTCGCTGTATGCAACGCACTGCAACGATTCGGTATTGACGCTGCTGAAGGAGCTATCCCATTCGCTTTTGGTGACATTTATTATTGGGGCAACAAGGTTGTCCTGATTAGCACCCTGAACCACTATCATGTCTCCGCGGTGGAGCACGGGAAGCATGCTGCAGCTTGGCACGACATCAAGCGGATATGCCGTATTGAGGATTACCCTAAGAGCAATCCAAATGACTATAACTATGGCTATAGCAACCCCTATTTCAATGAGATTCTTCTTTGCCCCCACTTCATGAAAGCCGTTCATAATCTCAATGGCAAGTATTGCCAAAATAAGGAAAAACATTAGCGCGCCGAGAATTATTGCCAATCCGGTGGATCTTTCGAATATGAAATATGCTATGAAGATTATCGCAAGCGCTATGTACATGGGAAGGGTATCTATCTGTTTGCCATGTTTTTTGCCGTGTTTTCCAGTCCTAGTTGCCAAAAAAGCACCACCGATCGTGTATACAATATATGTAAGCAATAGATTATAGATGGATTGGCTGACCTACTGCTTTCCCACGAGTTGTACCCCGACTACCTGTGATTCGCTCGAGTTGTGAACTACGCCTATTGCCGTATCCGCGGCCGCTATCAGCGAATCGTTGTGGCTCACCACTATGAATTGCGATTTCTGGCTCAATTCCTTTATTAGCTTTGAGAGCTTCTTTGAATTATCCTTGTCCAATGCCACGTCTATTTCATCAAATACGTAAAAGGACATCGGTGTTCTCATCTGTATTGCGAAGAGCAACATGAGTGCAATAAGGGATTTCTGACCTCCCGACATAAGGTCCAGGTTATGTTTCTTGTTACCCAGATGGATGTCTATTTGCAATCCGGAGTTGAATGGATCTTTTGGATTAGATAGATACAGCTTGGTACTCCCTTCAAATATGTAACTGAAGAGCTGCTCGAAATTTTTACCTACCACGTCGAGGGTTTCCATGAAGACGCCTAGTTTCTTCGCCTCAATCTGCTCTATCATTGACATTATGGATACTTTTTCGTTTTCTAGGGTTTCCATCTTCTTTTGTGCCTCCTCAACATCCCTCTTTCTCACCTCATACATCTCAGGCGCCTTGAGATTGACGTTACCAAGCCGTTCGAGATCCACCTTAGCCACGGTCATTTTATTTTCCAGCTCAACGGCATCGAAACCAGCTATCATGTCTATTTTTGGATAGATAAGCAACTCCGCTTTGATATCGCTGAGTCGTGTCTGGAGCTGGCTTTTCTTATTTTCCAATTCCATTACTTCCCTGCTTACCTTGTCATGATTAATTTCTAATTTACCTTTTTCCTTGCCAGATTTTTCAAGTTTTTCGTCGAGTACCTGCAGCTCCTTGAACATGCCCTTTGATTTCTTATCGTGGCTTTCGATCTCCGCAAGCAGTTCGCTTTTCTCCTTGTTCAAAGCGACGAGGTTCTTTTCTAGCTGGGCATGTTTTTCGTTAAGCACGCCAAGCGCATGCGTGTGTTCTTTTATCTCGTTCTCTAAATTCTCTATAATTCCGCATATCATCTCGTTTTCCTTTGTGGTGGTTGCCGCATTCAATTTTAACTTGTCCACTTCGTCCCGGAGGGTTTTTATTTTTTCAGCTACTTCTTTTGACTTTGTGCCCTTTGCCATGTCGGAAATTGCGCTATTTATCTTCTCCCTTATTGATTCATTCTCTTCCTTAAGCAACTTTATTGAGGTTTCCTCCCTCTCCTTTTCAACCTTCAATGTCTCTATCTTATCCTTGTGGTCTTTTGCTATGGCCTCATAGGCCTTGATCTTTTCGTTAAGGGCATCCATGTTCCTATTAGCATCATTCTCCGATGCCAAAGAATGCCTGAGTTCAATCTCATAATTTGTTATCTCGGCATCGTAGTTCCCAGCCTTCTTCCTTATCATCTCCAGCGTGGCGTTTGCGTCATTCATTTTTTCAATTGTGGACTTTCTGTCTACTTCTATCTTTTTCAATTTGTTTTCCAGCGCCGGGACAGATAAGGCGAGCTTTACGCTCCCTCCGGTTACTATCCCCGACGGCTCTAGTATATCCCCATCCAGCGTTACATACCTAACCAGGCCTACGCCTAGTTTTTGGGCCTCCTTTATGTCATTGACAAGATATGTGTTTGCAAGCACATACGAAAATACTTTTTGGTATTTGCCTTCAAACGAAATGTGGTCTATGATTGGCTTCGCTCCTGCAATTGTAGGCTTATTTTCCTTGGTAGAAACCTCTTTCATCGGTATGAACGAAGCCCTGCCGAGTTTCTTTGCCTTGAGGATGGCTATTGCCTTATTTGCGCTGTCTATGCTATCAACTACAAAATAGGAAAACCTGCCTCCCGCTGCCGCTTGCACAGCAAGTGCATATTTGTCATCATATGTGCAGATGTCCTGTACTCGTCCGTGGAAGGAGCTCCCCAGCTCCTTCTTTATGCTCTCAGCGCTAATGCCGGATTCTCTCCCCGCACGTGCAAGCTGTTCTCTAAGATTTAACTGCTCGGTGTTTAGCGCGTCCATGATTTCATTCAGCTCTTTGAGCTTTGCAGTTTCCTTTGCGAAATCTGCACTCACCTGTTCTTTGGTTTTTTGCAGATTAGAAAGGGCATCCTTGCTGGACTTGATATTGTTTGTAAGGGTCGTCCTCTTTGAGCCATATTCGTTCATGGACTTATGGATTTCAAGGATGTCCCTACCCATACTCTCATACTCCGATGTGAGCCTGGAATGCTCCGTGGAAGCCGCAAGGTGTTTTTGTTCAAGCTCTGCCATCTTCTTATAATTGGAATCGAACCTCTCATTCAGCGATGCCGTCTCTTTGTCACTTCCAGACCCAATCATGTCTGGGAGGCCCTTGCCCTTTACTTCTGCTTCAAACAAATATTTTTTGATCAGTTCCTTATTCTCTTTTTCCTTCAGTTTATTCTTCTTTATTTCGCCGTTGAGATACTCCATCCTTTCCCTGTGCGCCTTAATCCCTTCCGATGTTGAGTTTATTTCATTGTCATTTACTGCAATGTTCTTGTTTACTTCTCCGATTCGCCCATTTGTCGAGCCGAGCTCGGCGTACTTTGCGCTCAGTACCTTGGAGAGTTTATCCTTCTCATTCATCTGTGCCGTTATTTCCAGGGACAGGGAGCTCATCTGTTTTTCTAAGTCGTGCTCCGCATCGGTTTTCGAGGTCAACTGCGCTGCCGTACCGATGAGGTCTGTTTCTACCTCCTTCTCCCTTAACTTCAGTATTGTATATTGCATCTGCTTTATGCTGGATGTGAGCTCAAGATATTTTTCTGCGGCGGCCTTATCCTTTTCCAATTCCTCAAGGAAACTGGATCGTTCGCCCATCAGGAGCCTAGATTCCCGTATCTTTATCTCAACTTTTTCGAGTTCTTTGAGAGCCGTATCCTTCTTGTCGTTGAACTCCTTGATTCCTGCCGCTACGTCTATCATCTCCCTTCTTTCCTTCGGGCTCTGGGTCAACAGGTATGTTATTTCGCCTTGTGTCATGGTGTTGTTTTCGTTTATATTCCCATTAAAGCCGGAAAGTATGTCAATGACCTCCTGTCGCGTAACCCTTTTACCATCGAGCCTGTAGGCTATCTTCTTATCAGACCTTATCGCCCTTATTATCTCTATGTCCCTGTCCCCCGAGAATCTCACCTTTACGGTAGCCCTCTTGAAACCGCCATCCTCGCTTGCCCCTTTGATGTTGTTGTTTATGAGCTGTATTGATGATGTTATTCTCATTCTTTTGGGTGATGTCTCGCCTAACGCGAAAAGAAGTGCGTCGCAGATGTTTGATTTACCTGAGCCGTTGGGACCAACGATGCAGTTGAAGCCCTTATTGAATTTTATTGTAGCATTCTTGAAAGATTTAAAGTTATGGATAGCTACCTCGTCCAAGTATAGCATTTTTACACCGATCGCCTTAGATATAGAAAAAGATGTTTATTTATTCCTTTCCTATCCCTTCGACGTCAATTTTTGGCCAGGGCGTGGTGCATATGAAGGGCGGCGAGGGCCTCTATCCTGTCCGCAAGTAGGATTCCAATTACCTTCTTGCCCTTTGTAACCGCCATTATGCCGGATTCTTCGTATCTCATCCTGCTTATTGCCTTGGATAAATTGGCATTGTAGTCTATGGCGGGTATCTCGTCAGCAAATTGGGAAACTTTTAAATTTAGAGAACCTGTTTTATTGCCCAGCCCATTCACAGTTATCCTGGAGACCATTTTTACGACTTTGCCATCTTTGAAAAGAACCGTCCGGGCCCCGCGTCTCAGTAAGATTCTGTATAGCCACCCCATGGTTGTGCTAGATTTCACTTGTATAAAATCCTTTGACAACAGACTGTACACATGCAATTTTTCGGTGTATTTTGATATGTATGCCATTTCTAGCTCGGCCCTAGCGCCTCCGTATATGAAAATAGCTATAATTACATTCCAAAGCATGTAAAGAACAAATGTACCAGGATCGGTAATGTAAAGTATTTCGTATATTGTGCTTCCTACAATGTAAATCGCCAGTATTATCTTGCTTACCTTTACGGTTCTTTCTGTCGCCACCAATTGGCCGTTCCTTTTTTCAAGGTAGCTTTTGAGTATCCTGCCTCCATCAAGAGGAAATGCTGGAAGGAAATTTGATACGGCCAGCAGGCCGTTGAGCAGGAATAGGACTTCGAGGGCGCTACCCATGGCGCCGGATGGCAAATACAGGTACATGAGTCCGAATACAAGAGCTAGCGCGGTACTGACCAATGGACCGGCAAGAGCAATCCTAAGGCTCGTATCCGGATCCGCATCATCCAAATCTATTATGGATGCACCACCAAGCGGAAAAAGGACTATTTTCTTCACTTTGATTTTGTAATGCCTTGATGTAAGAGAATGGCCAAGTTCATGCAACAGGACCATAAGAAATAGTATCACCACTATGGTAAAGTAACCAAAGAAAAGCACTATCAATAAAAGGAGTACGAATGTCCAGTCCAGCTCTATGGCTATCCCGAAAAGTTTGCCTATGGAAATACCGCTGACCATTGCCTCACTTTGATATATTTATATGGCAAATGATAAAATATCATGTTAATTGTGTGGTAGCAAATGGAGAGGGAGGAAAATCATATAAAATTCGTATATGATGAAGCTGCAGCCATAGTAACAGCAGGGGAAAAGGACTATTTGGTTATCGGAGACCTCCATATAGGAGCGGAGCTCCCATTAATCAAAAGGGGCATAAAAATATACAATGCAGAGCGGCAGATGCTCAAAAAGATAAGAGAGATTGCTGGAGAGTTCAAGACAAAGAATTTGATAATCCTGGGAGATATAAAAGACACAATACTATATCCGGAACTCAGGGAAAGCAATGCCATACTGACATTTTTCAATGGGCTAAAGGAAGAAAACTTTAATGTTGTAATAACCGCAGGAAACCATGACCCACACCTCAATGAAATAGTAGACTGCAAGATTGTGGATGAGCTCATTGTGGGGGATTTTGCCTTTCTCCATGGCCATCGATGGCCATCCGATAATGCAATGAAAGAGAAATTTCTATTTGCTGGGCATAACCACATAGCAATAGGGATAGAAGATAGGTCGGGGGGATATTACAACCAAAAGGCGTGGCTCACTGCGCGATTTAGCAGGAAATATGGCCTGGAAAAATATCCGCATGCGAACAGGGGAATACAACTGGTGGTGTTGCCCGCATTCAATGACCTCATAATAGGCATGCCGCTGGGCAGGCTCCCACAAGACAAGAATCTGAGCCCTTTATTCAGAAATAAGATATTTGACTACAAGAGTGCCATGGTCTACGGGCTTCGCGGAGAGCGGATAGGAAGGGCTGGTAGTATAAAAAATAGGTATGCCAAGAGAAAGAGCTCAAAGCAAGGCAGTCACGACATCGGCAGGTAGTGTCCCGGGACTACCCCATCTTTCTTTCCGTAGGGGCAATCAGGTTATCGGAGTATTGTTATCGGGATGGCTCCTTTGTCGAACTCAATCTCTGCGAGATCTATAGGATTTATCATCCCGGGAGGCACTTTAACAAGAGGAGGTGCGCCATAAGCGAGCTGTAATGCCCTGGCACCTATGATCCTTGCCTTTTCAAATTTCGTAAATTTTTCTGCTGCCATAAAAATCATCGTAATCGATTATATCGGATGCGGTTTGAACTTCGCCTGTGTTTCCTCTATCTCCCTCTTTACCGATTGTTTCCATTCGACAAAATTATCATCCGGGGACCTCGGATATTTTTCGTAAATTGAATTTAGCGTTTTCATCTTATTTATTACCCAGACCAGGTCCATAAATGCTTCTATATTTGATAGACCCTTCGCGGCGAGCTTTAGTTTGCTGATAGCGCCGAGCTCCGGCGTCATCCCATATGCAACTTCCTGGGCCTCCTTTGATGTAAGAAAATTCTTCATGCCGAAGTTTAATAGGTCGTTGTTGAGCGACTGCATGTATGTCCTAAAGGCTTCCATGCATGCTGTTTTTTTGCCGTACATTTCATTGAACTCGAAATTATATGGCCAAAGCCCTTTTATGCTCACGTCCCCGGCCTTTACCGCATTTGCGGCATGCTCTCCGGCTATCACTCCTGATATCAGTGCGGGGCCGATACCGCCGGCGCTGATCGGGTTTGGCATTGCCATGCTGTCTCCGGCGCCCATATAGCCGTTATAGACCAGGCTTTCCATCTGCCTCCTCACTGCAACCGACCAGTACCCCTTGCCATTGTTGTCGCTATTGTCCAGCTTTACGCTCTTTATTATCGGAATCGACTTTACATACTCGTCCATTAAACTATGGAGTGTGTCCTTCTTGCCCAACGCCTTGTTTCTTGCCTCTATGCTTGACTTCTGGGTCCCTATTCCGATATTTATCCTATTCTTTCCACCTGCTTTTGGAAAGACCCATCCGTAGCCACCTGGAGCTATTACCTGGTTAAGATGGATTAACGCTATCTTTGGATCGTAGTAATTGAGGTCCTCCTTTTCGATTTCTACCTCATAAATGTATCTTCCGGTCGATTCCATGTCATCGATATCTACTGTCTTATCGATATACGGATTATCGGGGAGTTTTCTTCTGAGATTTGTAGCGACCCCGAGGCAATCAATTATCACCTTAGCCCTGAACTCCATGTGTTTCATTGTCTTGTCCTTCCCGGATACACCGACAATGTAATCTTTCTCGATCACCGGATTCTCTACGTCAAATTCCGGTATAAAGTGCACGCCGGATTTCCTTGCAAAATCCAAAAGCTTTGCCTCAAACTTTGGTCGCTCTAGGACATATCCTTTTCCATCGAACATGAATCTTGATTTAAGATCTGGGGAAAGCGCTACGACACCCTCCACGGGCTGACCAAGTTCCTCTTTGGTGAATTCTATTCCCAGCTTCTTTCTAATAAACTGAATATGGCTATCCGCTACTGCATCGCCACACACCCAGCCCCAGTTTGTTTTCTTTCCGGGTTCACTTTCCTTGTTCTTGTCGAGAAGCAGTACTTTCATGCCCTTTCTTGCGGCTGAAGCGGCGGCTAACGTGCCGGCGAGGCCTGCACCTGCAACTATTACATCATAATGATTTTCCATGATAATCCTGAAATTGAGTAAGGATCAGCGCTATAATAGTTCTCCCGTAAGAATTTAATAATCTTACGCATGCTATAAAAAAGTTAATGCGGGGTCATTCCAGTAAGATGCTTGAATCAATGGTGATTATGATGCATGCAAAACAAAATTGTAATTGCCAACGCCCGTGCTTTTATACACTCTTCTGCATGATGTCGGTTTTCAGCAAAGGGCAAAGTAAATAGGAATATTTTTATACCAAAACTGGCTTCTATCTATAATGGACGAAAAACATGTAATACTTGACGCTTGGAGGAAGAAGGTTGAGGGGATACAGTCCGATCCACCTATAGATTACAAGACAGTATTCAACGAGACCGTCAGAAACATAGGGGATGTCAAGTACTCTTTGCTAGATATAGGCACGGGGGCGGGTAGGGTCATATTTGAAAACAACCTAAATAAGCTTTACAGGAAAGTTGTTGGCATAGACATAAGGCCGGAGATGATAGAACTTTGCAAGGAAAGTTCAAAGGGCATGAAGAACGTGGAGTTCTTTGTGATGGATGCAACGAAGCAGATGACATTCAAGCCAGGCAGTTTTGATGTGGTTTCTGCTATGTTCCCGCCATTCAATCCGAGCGAAATAAACAGGGTCCTTAGCCCTGGCGGATACTTTATTCTGCTCTCCAGTCTAAAAGGAGACCATAAAGAAGTAGTAAAGTATTTCCCGGAATTAGAAAGATTCTCCTCGGGCAACTATTCATTCACGACACTGAAGGCACTGAGCCGCAACCTCAGAAATTCCGGATTCAAGATAGTTGCGACAACTGCTATGAAGTACAAGTGGATATTCAGGGATGAGGAGGTGCTAAAGCGCTGGTATGAAAAAGTGGCATTCAGGCGCATTTTTGATGGATCAGAAGAGAAACTTGCGTCGCTGCGCAGAAACATAGACGGGAAGATAACCATAACCAGATTCCTATGCACTACGGTGGCAAGAAAACATTAGTGGTCATCTTATTATAGGGTATTCCCCTTTTGGCTTCTTAAGAACATGATACCTGAACATGTTATCTACATGGAAAACAAAATAGCCCCAAATACCCCACGCCCTGACCCTTCTCGTGCTCGTGTATACAAGTGCCCTGTCCACATACAATATTTTGCCATAGTTCTTCAGTTTGTTCGATAGGTCCCAATCTTCGTATGTTCTTAATGAAGAATCAAATCCATGAACCTTGTTGAATATATCCCGCCTTACTGCAAAATTTGATCCCACAATGGATGGCCTTCCGAACAGTATGCTGAGCTTAACAAAAAGGATGGATACAAACTTATATCCAAATCCTACTCCTCTGCCTACACCCTTTTCGAGCGGCAATATCGGCCCTGTGGCCGCAATAATATCATCGTTGAAGGCGGTCGAATATGCCATCAGCAAACCATTTGATGGCTTTGTATCCGCATCAAGAAAAACTAGTATATGGCCCTTGGCGTGCCTTGCACCGGCATTTCTGCCGGCCGCCATGCCTTTTTTCCTGTCAATGATGACAGTTGCGTATTTCTTTGCGATCTGGCGGGTCTTATCCGAGCTGCCCCCGTCAGAAACTATTGTCTCAAAATCCTTGAACGATTGCTTCTTCAGGCCTTCCAGGGAATTCCGAATGTATTTCTCCTCGTTTAATGCAGGGATGATTACACTTATTTTTACCAATTTATCACTTTTGGTGCAGGGGGTGAGATTTGAACTCACGAAGGCGCTAAGCCACAGGATCTTAAGTCC
>VFSW01000129.1_pt1 | contig 95901 bp, 95 predicted proteins | sample 5358111 | NCBI WGS metagenome assembly VFSW01 (sample SAMN11554181, study PRJNA540505) | mine drainage metagenome | isolation source: sediment from site ElyBrook_90M | place: USA: Ely Copper Mine, Vershire, VT | collected 2017 | reverse complement strand
GTGGCGCCCCCCCACCCCCCCCCCCGCGGCCTCGTGGGGGCCGCTACCCTCCGCGGGGCGATTAGCGTGGCCCCCCACTAGCTCCCCCGCCACGTCATACGTGGTGGTGGTCACGCCAAAGACGACCGTCGCGCGATAGGCTTTGCCGCTGGCTCCCAGATATTCGACGACGCGCGTGGCCTGGCCCAGGCACACCGGCAAGACGCCCGTCGCGGCGGGGTCGAGCGTGCCCGCGTGGCCGACGCGCCGCGTGCCCGCCAGCCTCCGCACGCGCGCCACCACGTCGAATGACGTCATGCCGGCTTCTTTGTCGATGACCACGATGCCGTCGGGCAGCGCGTTCCGGCGATCAGAAGGGCCTGATGTGGACAAGCGGATCCCCTTTTCGCACCAGCTGGCCGCTTTTGGGGGGAATGGCGACGATAGTGCCGCCGATCTCGGTCTTGATCTCGTTGAAAACTTTCATCGCTTCGATGATGCAGACCACTTGCCCGGCCTGCACCCCGTCGCCCGGCCTGACGAATGGCGGCGACGCGGGCGACGGCGACGCGTAATAGACGCCCGTCAGCGGCGCCATGACGCCCACCGTGACCTCGGCGGACTCTTCGCTGGCAGACGGCGGGGCGGCGGGGCGCGACGTGGAGTCTGTCGCCCCGATGAGCTGATCGGGCGTGGCGCGTGGCACCTGCCGCCGTAGCCGCAGCACAGTGTCGCCGTCGCGCAACTCAAGCTCGGTCACGGTCGTGCCGGTCATCGCCTGGGCGAGCAGGGTGATCTTATCGACCACGCCTGGCTCCTCGCCTTGCAGGCCGCCCGACCAATCAACTTCCGGTCGTCTCTCGCTCACGGCTCGTCAGCCCTCCCACTTGCGGAAGGCCAGGCTGGCGTTATGCCCGCCAAAGCCCATCGAGTTCGAGAGCGCGAAAGTAATGTCAGCGCGCCGGGCCGTGTTGGGCACGTAGTCCAGATCGCAGTCGGGGTCAGGATTGTGGAGGTTGATCGTCGGTGTCAGCAACCCCTCGCGCAGCGAGAGCATCGTAACGGCGGATTCGATGCCGCCGGCGGCGCCGAGTGTGTGGCCGATCATCGACTTGGTCGAGCTGATCGCCATCTGGTAGGCGTGGTCGCCAAACAAGCTCTTGATCGCCGCCGTTTCGGTGCGGTCGTTGAAGGGCGTCGCCGTGCCGTGCGCGTTGATGTACTCGACATCCGACAGCTTCAAGCCTGATTTCTCGACGGCGCGGCGCATCGCGCGCTGCAAGCCGGTGCCGCCCGGCGCCGGCTCGGTGATGTGAAAGGCGTCCGCCGTCGCGCCATAACCAACGATCTCGCTATAGATCGGCGCGCCGCGCTCACGAGCGAACTCCAGATCCTCCAGAATGAGGATGCCCGCGCCCTCACCCATCACGAAGCCGTCGCGCGTCACGTCGAAGGGGCGGCTCGCGCCCTCAGGATCGTCGTTGCGCCGCGACAGCGCCCGCATATTATTGAAGGCCGCGATGCCAATCGGCGTAATCGAGCATTCCGCGCCGCCGGCAATCATGGCCCGCGCATCGCCCCGGCGGATGATCTCGAACGACTCGCCAATGGCGTTGGCGCTCGTCGCGCACGCCGAGACGGTGGCGAAGTTGGGGCCCCCGGCGCCAGTCATGATGGCGACATAGCCCGACAAGATATCCACGATATCCTGCGTGATGAAAAACGGGCTGATGCGATCCGGACCTTTCTCGAAGAGCACGCGGAACTGCTCGTGGCAGCTTTCCAGGCCACCGATGCCAGAACCAATGATCACGCCCACGTCGTCGCTGTTGGCGCGCACGTCGAGGCCCGATTGCTGCAAGGCCTCCATCGCGGCGCACACGCCATAGCCCACGATGCGGTCGTTGCGGCGCTGCTCTTTTTTATCCATGTAACGCGAGACGTCCAGATCACGCACCTCGCCGGCGATGAAGACGTCTTGGCCCGTCGTGTCAAAGTGCTCGATGCGCTTGATGCCCGATTTGCCGGCGCACAGAGCGGCCCAGGTCGAGGCGGTGTCGTTGCCGACCGAAGTGACGAGGCCGATGCCCGTCACGACGACTCGTGTTACCATAACTTGTGCTTCCTTTTTCGCCTGAGGAAATGGATCGTTCCAGACCAAACGAGAGGACGGCCCGCGATTGCCACATTATTATAACACGCGAGGGCGAGGTGCGGTTGAGCCGCCGCGCGTGATAGACTGTGACACAGAGCACGTCAGAGAGGCAACCAGACCATGCCAGAGCTAGCTGAGGTGGAATATGTCGCGCGCCAGCTGCGCGAGAGCGTCGTCGGCGCGGTCATCGACCGAGCGGAGATCGCATGGCCGGGGACGATCGCTGGCATGTCACCCGCGATATTCACCACCATCGTCGCTGGCGCGACGATTGAGGGCGTCGAGCGGCGCGGCAAGGTGTTGCTTATGCTGCTCGACCTGGATCGTGTCTTGCTGGTGCACCGGCGCATGACGGGCAACCTGACGCTGGTCGCGCCGGGCACTCCGGATGAGCCATACCTGCGCGCCACGCTCTGGCTGACCGACGGGCGACGAATCCTCTATACCGATCCGCGTAAATTTGGGCGGCTGACGCTCGCGCCGCGCGATCACCTGGCCAATCTGCTCGCCGATCTCGGTCCTGAGCCGCTCGCGCCTGACTTCACCGCCGCGCGGCTGGCGGCGATTTTGGCCACGAAGCGCGGGGTAATCAAGACCGTACTTCTCAATCAAAGCGTGATTGCCGGCCTGGGCAACATCTATGCCGACGAGGCGCTGTACGCGGCGCGCATCCACCCCCTGCGACCAGCTGATTCGCTCGCGCCCGCTGAGGTCAAGCGGCTGCACGCGGCCATCATTGGCGTGCTCACCACCGGCATCGAGCACGGCGGCACGACGATTGGCCGGCACCGCGATCTCTATGGCGACGCGGGCGCCAATCTGAGTCATATCCGGGCATACCGGCGCACCGGGCTGCCGTGCGATCGCTGCGGCACGCCGATCGCGCGACTGGTCATCGGCCAGCGCAGCGCGCACTTTTGCCCTACCTGCCAGAAATTGTGATTGAGGAGCTGCTTTCCGATGTCAGAGCCACCTACGCTCAAAACATGCCTGGTGCTCATTCGCCACGGCGAGGCTATTTCCAATGTCGAGCCGATCGTCGGCGGACCCAAAGGCGATGAGGGGCTGACGCCGCTCGGCATGCGACAGGCTGGGGCGCTGCGCGATCGCCTGGCCGCCAGCGACGAATTTCGCCCCGACGCGCTGATGAGCAGCACGCTGGCTCGCGCCCGCCAGACGGCGGAGATCATTCAGCCGGCGCTGGGCCATCCGTCGATCATCTTCGACGACGACCTGCAAGAGATCTCCGTCGGTGAGGCCGACGGCCTCTCGGTCGTGGCGTTCAGGGAACGCTTCGGCCTGCCCGATTTTCGCGTCGATCCGTTTCGGCCCATCGCGCCGGGCGGCGAAAATTGGGGCATGTTTACTCTGCGGGTGGCGACGACGCTTGATCGCATCGCCCGCGCCTATGAGGGAAAGACGGTGATGCTCGTCTGTCACGGCGGCATCATCGACGGATCGTTCATCTCCTTCATGCAACTACCGTCGCATCAATTGCCGCCCATCGAGTTTTTGACCATCAATACCTCCATCACCGAGTGGCAGCGCAAGATCGTCGACGGCGCGCCGGGGCGCTGGCGCTTGCGACGCTATAACGACGACGCCCACCTGGCGGGAGTCGATCACCACAGCCCCATGCTGTGGAGGAACGCCCCGGCGGGCGAGCCGGCACACACTGCCAGCCCGTCGCCCGCCGAGGCCGGTAGTGAGGGCGACGCATGAGCGATCAGCCCTTGATTCGCCACGGAGCGGCGGCGCTCTCGCCTGTTCCGCGCGAGGGAACGCACGGCGTGCGCGCGGCGGTGCTGCAATTGCCGGCGAGCGTGCTGGGCCGCGTCACGAGCGACGATCTCGCCGCGCGCCACCAGGGCTTGCCGCTCTTGCTCGACCAGCCGGCGTCGGTAATATTGCTCAGCTTCGAGCAGGGCGGGGCGATCGACGAGCACGACGCCGGGCACGATATTGTGTTCATCGTCGTGTCAGGTGGTGGCTTCACGCGCGTGGGCGGTCCCGCCGCGCCGGAAGTAGCCGTCGCGCCGGGCGACGCGATTCTCTGGCCGCCACATGTGCCGCACGTCGCCTGGACGACGGACACGCCAATGCTGGCGATCTCCATCGAATACGCGGACGCCTCAAGCCCTCGCTCTACGTGATCTGTGATGGCGGGCCGCCGGCCCCGGCGATATGATACAATGCATTCCGCGAAGCTTCGCGCACGCGGCGCGAGGCTGTCGTTCCCCGCCAATTTTTCCGGAGGAGATCGCTTATCTCATGCGCAAAAAAATCACCGTCGTCGGCGCCGGCAACGTGGGCGCGACGCTGGCGCAACGAATAGCCGAGCGCGACTATGCCGATGTGGTGTTGGTCGATATCATCGAGGGCTTGCCCCAGGGCAAAGCGCTCGACATCATGGAATCGGGTCCCGTGCTGGGATTCGATTCACAGGTCGTGGGCACGAACGGCTATGACGAGACCGCCGGCTCGTCGCTCATCGTGATTACGTCAGGCATCGCTCGCAAGCCGGGCATGAGCCGCGACGATCTGGTGCGCACCAATCAGCAGATCGTCACCGAGGTCGTGCGAAAAGTCACCCAAAACGCCGCCTCGGACGCCGTTTTGATCGTCGTAACGAACCCGCTCGATGCGATGGCGCAGCTCGCTTATAGCGTCAGCAAGCTCCCCAAGCAGCGCGTCATCGGCATGGCGGGCGTGCTCGACACCGCTCGCTTCCGCGCGTTCATCGCGCAAGAGCTGCGCGTCTCGGTGCGCGACGTGCAGGCTTACGTGCTCGGCGGTCACGGCGACACGATGGTGCCGCTCACGCGCCTGACCACCGTTGCTGGCGTGCCGGTCAGCCAGCTCATCCGCGAGGATCGCCTGGCGCAGATCGTGCAGCGCACGCGCGACGGTGGCGCTGAGATTGTCAACCTGCTCAAAACCGGCAGCGCCTATTACGCGCCCTCAGCCTCGGTACTGGCGATGGTGGACGCCGTCACGTTCGATCAGCATCGCATCTTGCCCTGCTCGGTCTATCTCGAAGGCGAATATGGCGTGCACAATCTGTATGTCGGCGTGCCGGCTCAACTGGGCGCGGGCGGCGTCGAGCGCGTCGTCGAGGTCGATCTCACCGACAGCGACCGCGTCGCCTTGCAGCGCTCGGCTGATGCGGTCAAAGAGCTGGTCGAGGTGATGGGGATCTAGCATACGGGCCGCAAGCGCGTCGGACATGATATTTTGCCGCGAAGGAGGAGGTCCGGCATGACTGTCATCGTCGTGCTGCTTGGTGTGGCGCTCATCTTCTTCATCCTGACGGATGTTTTCGAGACCATCGTGCTGCCGCGCCGCGTCTCGGGCCTCTTTCAGCTGACGCGCATGCTGTACGCGATATCGTTTCGCCCGCTGAGAGCCTGGACGCGCCACTTCAAGCGGAGCCAGCGGCGCGAGACAGTGCTCAGCTTGTTTGGCCCGCTGGCGCTACTGATGCTGCTCGGCGTGTGGACGATCGGGCTGGTGCTGGCGTATGCCGTGCTGCAATGGGCGTTTGGCTCGCGCCTCGCCTCGACCGGCGGCGCCGGCGCTGGCTTTGGCGCGGATCTCTATATGAGCGGCACGACGTTTTTCACGCTGGGACTAGGCGACGTCACGCCAACCACCACCGCCGCGCGCGTCATCACCGTGATCGAGAGCGGCACCGGCCTGACTATGCTGGCGCTGGTAATTGGCTATCTGCCGATTCTCTATCAGGCATTCTCGCGGCGCGAGGTGAATATCTCGCTGCTCGACGCCCGCGCCGGATCGCCGCCCACCGCCGCCGAGCTGTTGCGCCGCACGTGCCGCGAGAAGCCGGGATTGCTAGTCGATTTCCTGCGCGATTGGGAGCGCTTGTCGGCTGAGCTGCTCGAAAGCCACATCTCGTATCCGTCGCTGGCCTATTTTCGCTCGCAGCACGAGCATCAATCGTGGCTGGCGGCGCTGACGATGGTGCTCGACGCTTGCGCGCTGGCCCAGGTGGGCATCGACGGCGTGCCGGACTATCAGGCGCGATTGACCTTCGCGATGGCGCGCCACGCCGCCGTGGATCTCAGCCAGACCCTGCGAGCGCCGCCCGGTTTGGTCACAACCGATCGCCTGCCACCCGACGAACTGGCCCGGCTGCGGTCGCTGCTGGCGTCGTCGGGCGTGCCGCTGCGCGCCGGCGTGGAAGCCGACCGGCAATTGGCCGACTTCCGCGCGATGTACGAGCCGTATGTGCAAGCGCTTGGTCGCCGCCTCGCGATCGAGCTGCCGCCGTGGGTGCCGACCAGCGTGGCCACCGACGACTGGCAGACGAGCGTGTGGGAGCATTCAGGCGCCGCGCGGGCGATTGGCGAGAGTACCGCTCGCTAGCTAAAGAGCGATGGCCACAGGTCGCGCGCCATTTGCTCCAGCGTCATCACGATGCGCGGGCCGGGCCGCGAGCTGACGTCAGGATTCAGAAAATAAACGCGACCGTTGACGACCGCCGACACGCCCTGATACGCAGGGCGCTTTTGCGGCGTCTGCGCGAGGTATTGCGGCGGCTCGGTCAAAAAGATGACCTGTGGGTTTGCGGCCACGACCTGCTCGTCATTCACCTGGGGATTGTGCGACGTGGTGATGGTGGCGAAGATGTTGACGCCGCCGGCATCTACGATGAGATCGTTCTCGAAGGACCCCTGGCTGACGGTGTAGGGCTTGGGCGGCGTCGAATAGTCCTCTTCGTAATAGACGCTGGGCGGCTTTTGGCTGGCGACCGCCGTCTTGATGGTGCTGATGCACTCCTCCATTTTGGCGACGAGCGTCTGGGCCTGTGTCTGGGTGCCGGTGAGCTGCCCCACCAGCAGGATATCCACCATCGCCTGGCGCAGATCGCCGACCGGCAGCGACACCACGTCGATGCCCGCCCGGCGAAAGGTCGCGTCATCCTGCGGAAAATAGCCGCCAAAGGCCAGGATGAGATCCGGCTTGAGGGCGATGACTTTCTCGTCGTTGACGGTGAAGCCCGATTTGTCGGTGACGACGGGCCTGGACGTGATGTCGGCTGGATAATCGGAATCGGCGTCGATGCCGACAATCTCCGATTCGTCGCCGAGGGCCGCGACGATCTCAGTGTCGGTCGGGGTGAGCGTGACGATCCTGTGCGGCGTGGTCGCGGGCCGCGCGATCGCCACGCCGTCGGCATCCGTCGTCGGTAGGGGATAGCTGCCGGTTGGCTGGCGAGCTGGACCGGCGCCGGTGAGATCGTCACACAGCGGGCCGAGCTTGGTGGGGCCGTGCGCGGCGGTTGATGCGCCGCTGTTGCCGGCGCCATTCGCGCAGCCGGCGAGCAGCGTGAGAGTAGCGAGGGCCGCCACCGCGAGGGTGCGAAGCATGCGAGACACCATGAGAGAGACCATCCTCCCGTTGTGAGATGAGGGGCCGTCACAGCCCCGGACCGCATGGCGTCACGCCTGACACGCCAAACGCCCCCGCGTGGCCCGCTGCCGGGCGCGTGCGAGGGCGCTCTGATTGGCGTGTCGTGTCGCGAAATGGCTATGCGCCACCCCCAGAGCGCGAAGGGTGGCGCGCTCGCTCGTGGGGCCGGTCTCCTGGCTTGCGGGGTCTGTGGCGCTCGCAGCCGGCCTTCCCATCGCCGGTGGGCGACAGTGGCGCGATGCTCACTCGCTGAGCAGGCTGGCAAGCTCCCCGGTCACAGTGGCGCGTCCGCATCGGCATTGCACCGATTTCCCATCCGGCTCCGCGCGGATAAGGCGCGGGCCGGTTTCCCCACGGCGTGACGCGGTTCTCTTTCAAACCATCGCATATTGTACGATCGCTGGCGAGGGTGAGACAAGGGCATGCTATTCGCCTCTCGCTTGCACTGTCTAATACAATGCGGGCAGCGTCGCCTTGGTTCCGGAGCGCGAGAGCGGGCAAGCAAGGCGAGTGCTTGCACGCAGTCCTTCCTTCCTGAATGGTTACGTCATCTGAAGCCGCGATTTCCTGATGACCTCTCTGAAGAATGCGAGCTTGAAGAAGAAGATACGCGCCAACCAGCGCTCACTGAAACGCTCCGGCATCGACAAGCGCCAGCGCCTCGGGCGGCACGTCGGCGGCGATCGGCTCGCCGCGCGCGATGCGCGCCCGCAGCACGGAGGACGCCACGTCGCGGAGCGCGGCGTCGAACGGCAGAGCGCGCGCGTGACCCGCCCAACGAAGATTTTCAGGGTGGGCGAAAAGCGCCGCCAGATCGGCGCTTGTGGCTGCCCCGCGTGGGGCGACGAGCAGATCGGTGAGCGCGAACAGCGCGTCGAGCGCGGCATCGCGGTCGCGATAATAGTGTGGATCGAGGATCTGCACGATCTTGTCGAAGCCGAGGATGAACGTGAGGTCCGTCAACTGGGGCAATGCGCTGCGCGCGGCGGCGGCTTGATCGGCATAAAGACCGCGATTGACGAGCGCGACGGCCATATGTGGCGTCGTCCGGGCCAGCGCGGCGAGCACGGCCAGGCGGCTCGCCAGCGGAGCGCGGCGCACCGATTCTTTATCCACCGTGACGCGGCTGATGACCCAGATGACACATTCCAGCGCGACGAACGCGCGGGCGCTCTCGGCCAGCGCCACATGCGCCACCGTCGGCGGATTGAACGAGCCGGCCAGCACACCCACGCGCCGGGCGCTTCGCGCGCGCTCCGCACCGGCGATGAAGGCCAGGCATGGCGCGGGGTCGCCGTCGAGCGCGGCGATCTGAGCCTCGATGCACGCGAGATACGCGCGATCGGTGAGTAATGCCAGCGCGGCCTGACGCCGCTCGTCATCAGTCATGGATTATGCCTTTTCCGGTTCCATTTGTGCCGTTTTTGGCGCGAAGACCTCAGGAATATTTTGCCCCACTCAAAGTCCGTCTGGCAAGAGGAGCACCGACCATGTCCATTCCCATACCTATCGTCAGTAGGACTTTCGCTCGGTGCTCCTGGATTCGGCCAAGCACCTCTGACCGTGGTAGGCACCTCCTCTATCGGCAGCACGGATAGCTGCTCTTCTGCTTCAGGTTTTGGCCACTTGAAAGTGGAGAGTGGGCAGGGTATCATGAAGATGATTAGGAAGGGGCGCGCATTTTCCTCATGCCACACGTCAAGTAGTGTCAAAAGATGAAGCCTGAAGACGAAGGGTTTGAATGACTATCAACGAAGCGCAATTATCTCCAACACGCCCACAACGCCCACGAAAAATGCCGCTTGAGTCACTCATTCAGCATGCTTTAGCTGACGAAAACGCGCACATGGCCACAAATGCTCTCTTTGGAAATGACTCCTATCCAACCGAAGATGATCTGCTACGCCATCGCATGAATGAAGTGAATTATTTGGCACTCCAACAAAGTGAGCCGGTTGATCATGCTCTACCAAAGGGCATCATCTATACTATTCCGGGTGGAGCAGCTTCCGCTTTTGCCAGTGAGATGCTAGAAAATGATTTACAAGCTCGCTTAGAGGGAATGCAAGCGCGGAAAGCGCCTGCGAAGATTCATATCTTCCTAATGATTCATGGTGCAATCGCTCCAAACCCCCTGACGTATTGGGATTTTGAGGCGCCAGTGGTTGGCCCCCGACCCCAGCCAAAGATCCTGGCTGAGACGTGTCAGCTCCTCAAACAAGGTTTCCATGCCCATAACCTTCATGCCCGGGGAAATTTCTTATTAGGCCAAGGCTGGTATGAAAAGCTGTCGTGCGGAGCCGGGGCCGAAAATACACTCGATACCCGAGAGCAAGCGTGGAAAAATTATTGTGATTTGAAAAAGTGGGCGGAATCAGCGCACATCCCGGTGAACTTTTTCTTCGTAGAGGCGGTCACTCCTCTAACAGGCCTACCACGTTGGAGAATATTCAATGATGATTGGTCCGAGCAATATGCTGATCGGATAGAGCCGATTCATGCGTTTAGGCGCCCTGGTGACAATTATCGTCCCCCTCGACGTCATAATGAGGAAGAGAATGAATCTGGCGTTCCACAATTTTCTTGTTGTGAGTATCCAATTGAAAAACTGCTTCCTTTTCATGCATTGAATGACATTCTGCGCTCGATTATAAACCGTGATGAGCACATCGTAGGAATAGCCTGTTCCGATGCCAGGCAAGGATTGTACATGTCCGCTTCGCCAGGCCATTCGATCGATATTTCCTCATCATCAGCGATAACAGGCTATGCCACCCAGGCATTGCGGCAAGAACACATGGCTGGACACTCAGAACCGTTGGGATTGATCATACTTGGAAAGACGATGCAACAGATCGGATGTTACCTGGCCGCAAGACAGTTCGCAATCTTGAGAAAAGAGCCGCAAATCTATCCGAGGATTTTCTCTCAAGCATGGCCATTTCTTGTCAATATGCCCCATTCTTTTTGGAAACGTCATTCCCGCGAGCTGGCTATATCTTTAGAGCAATTACTCTGTGTCATCGACCAAAATTATCGCAAAGGCTTAAATCCGTTCTTTCCTGTTCCCTCGATCTACATGCGCGACAACGACGAAATCCTGTACGAGCTAGTAGCGAATACAGGGAAGCCACTCCGAGGGCTGCATTTTCTCTATCCAGAAAATTTGGCGGAGATTGTTCAGCATATTCGCCCCGGCTTCCCACTCTTTAAGCTGAATCTTGAGAAGTGGGGAACGAGCAGTCATCATATTCGCTCATCCTTTGATAGGCGATCTGTTGACACCTTTGATACGCTTGCTTCTTACGTGGATGACAAATCTCAGCAGGAATGGATAGGATCGAAGGTGTCTCGTAACCTTCTCAGGATGAATGCCAGGCCCAACGTAGGCACCTTATGGCCGATGTTCCGGCGGAAGCTTGGTACTTCTGTGCCGCTTGAGAGAAGATGACTAACCCGATATCGGAATACCAAACCGGCGTCAACAAGCAACCTGTCCACCGATCGCCGGACGGAGAGATTTCTCTCGCGACACAAGCTATTTGAAGAACACCGCGTCTCTGGCGTATAGTGTGTTGGGCCTTGATGTCGGGATGGCGGAAAATGGCCCGAACACTCGGACGATAGTCCCCGCAATGCGCGCCCACGCGAGACGCCGACGAGGGCTACCATACCGCAACTTCGACCTGGAGCATATTTCTATGACGCATCTGTTCGTAACCCCGGCGGGCAACAAGCTCGTGACCGTCATCCTGGGGGATGGCGTCGGCCCCGAAGTGATTCGCTCGGCACAGCGCATCATCGCCGCGACCGGCGCGCCCATCGAGTGGGAAGAGCGCGAAGCCGGCGAGAAAGTCTTTTTGGATGGCATCCATTCCGGCGTGCGCGCCGACACCATCGACTCTATCCGCAAGACGCGCGTCGTCCTCAAAGGTCCCTTGACGACGCCTGTCGGGTATGGCGATAACAGCGCCAACGTCACCCTGCGCAAGCTGTTCGAGACCTTTGGCAACATTCGCCCGGTGCGCGAGTTGCCCGGCGTCTTAACCCCCTATAGCGGGCGTGGCATCGACCTGGTGGTCGTTCGCGAAAACGTCGAGGATCTCTACGCCGGCATCGAATACATGCAGACGCCGGGCGTGGCCGAGGCGCTCAAGCTCATCTCGCGCAAGGGCTGCGAAAAGATCGTCCGCCTGGCGTTCGAGTTTGCCCGCTCGGAGGGACGCACTACCGTCCACTGCGCTACCAAGGCGAACATCATGAAATTCAGCGAGGGCATGCTCAAGCGCGCGTTCGAAGACATCGCCCCCGACTACCCCGAAATCAAGGCGCAGCTCATCATCGTCGATAATTGTTGCCACCAGCTCGTGCGTCGTCCGGAGCAATTCAGCGTCATCGTCACGACGAACATGAACGGCGACATCATGAGCGATCTCACGTCGGGCCTCATCGGCGGCCTGGGCTTCGCGCCTTCGGCCAATATCGGCAATGAGGTCGCCATCTTCGAGGCTGTCCACGGCTCCGCGCCCAAATATGCCGGCAAAGACGTGATCAACCCTACCGCGCTCATCATGTCAGCGACGATGATGCTGCGCCACCTGGGCGAATTCGACGCCGCGCTCGACATCGAGCACGCCGTGCTGGTCACGATGGAAGCCGGCATTCGCACGCGCGACGTGTCGGGTGACGAGGGCGCCGTCGGCACGACCGCTTTCACCGACGCGGTCATCGGCAACCTTGGCAAGCGCAGCGCCAAATGGCAGGTGCGCGACTATAAGCCGCTCACGCTCTACGATTTCTCGCCCGCCCCCGACTTCGTGCACGCCAGAGAGCGGCGCTACGTTGGCGTGGATCTCTTCATCGAGTCGCCGCTCGACGCCGAGACGCTGGGCCGCAGCCTGGAGGATTTGTCGCGTGATGCGCCGCTGCGCCTCAAGCTGATCTCGAATCGCGGCACCCGCGTTTATACGCCGACAGGCGCGCTGACCGACGTGGTGGATCACTGGCGCTGCCGCTTCATGCTGACGAATGACGGCGGCGACATGACCGACGCGCAGCTCATCGATCTCGTGCAGCGCGTCGCGTCCAGGCACTCGTGGATGCACATCGAGAAGCTGCCCATCTTCGACGGCAAGCCGGGCTATACGCTCTCGCAGGGTGAGGACTGATCCCCGCCCACGCCGGTGAAGGGAGAGATGGCACGTGCAGCCGCTCGTTGGAGTGATCATGGGGTCGCGCTCGGACTGGGAGACGATGGCGCACACCGTCGCCACGCTCGAAGCGCTCGGCGTGCCCTATGAGACGCGCGTCGTCTCAGCGCACCGCACGCCCGATCTACTCTTCGAGTACGCCGGCGGCGCCGAGGCACGCGGCATCGAAGTCATCATCGCCGGCGCGGGCGGGGCTGCCCACCTGCCCGGCATGGTGGCCGCCAAGACGCCCCTGCCGGTGCTGGGCGTGCCCATCGAGTCCCACGCGCTCAAGGGGATGGATTCTCTGCTCTCGATCGCGCAGATGCCGGCGGGCGTGCCGGTGGGGACGCTAGCCATCGGGCGGTCGGGCGCGATCAACGCCGCTTTGCTCGCCACCGCCATCCTGGGCGCGCAACACCCGGCGCTGCGTGAGGCGTTGCGCCGCTATCGCGCCGAGCAGACGCAAGCCGTGCTCGACCATCCTGACCCGCGCGAGGGCCAACCATGACGACCATCGGCGTGCTGGGCGGCGGGCAATTGGGGAGGATGCTGGCGCTGGCGGGCCTGCCGCTCGGTCTCCGTTGCGTCTTTTATGATCAGGCTGGCGAAGCGCCGGTGGATGCTTTCGCGCGGCGCGTCATCGCGCCCTATGACGACGAGGCACGGCTGGCAGAGCTGGCCGAATCAGTGGATCTGATCACCTATGAATTCGAGAACGTGCCGGTGGCGACGGCGCGCTTTCTGGCCGAGCGCCGCCCCGTCTGGCCGCCACCCGTCGCGCTCGAGACGGCGCAGGACCGTTTCGTCGAAAAGAGCTTTTTTCTGCGACTGGGCATTCCCACCCCGCCGTTTCGCGCGGTCGATTCACGCGCCGATCTGGATGCCGCCGTCGCCGCCATCGGCTTGCCCGCCGTGCTCAAGACGCGGCGTATGGGCTATGACGGCAAAGGGCAGATGCTCCTGCGCGTGGCTGGCGATCTCGATGACGCCTGGTCGCGGCTGGGTGGCGCGCCGCTCATTCTCGAGGGATTCGTGCCCTTCAACTATGAGGTATCAGTGCTGGCGGCGCGGTCCACGACGGGCGAGGTGGCGATCTATCCGCTTATCCAAAACACGCACCGCGCGGGCCTTTTGCGGCTGTCGCTGGCCCCCGCGCCCGATGTCCCGCCCGATCTGGCGGCACGGGCCGCCGACTATGCGCGGCGTGTGCTCGCCGCGCTGGACTACGCTGGGGTATTGGCGATCGAGCTTTTCGTCGCTGGTGGCGATCTGGTGGCGAATGAGATGGCGCCGCGCGTCCACAACTCCGGCCATTGGACGATCGAGGGGGCTGAGACGAGCCAGTTCGAGAATCACCTGCGGGCGATCCTCGGCTGGCCGCTGGGGTCCACGGCGGCGGTGGGCGCGTCGGCGATGGTGAACCTGATCGGCGCGCTCCCTCCCGCGCCGGCGGTGCTGAGCGTCGAGGGCGCGCACCTGCATGTGTATGACAAAGCGACGCGACCCGGTCGCAAGGTGGGGCACGTCACGCTGCGCGCGAGCGACATGGCGATGGCGCGCCTGCGCCTCGATCGGCTGCGCGCGGCGACGGGAATCGAGAGCGCGGAATCAGCCATCGACTGATGAGCAGCGACAACGTGCATCTATGCCGGCTTCGTCGCGGTCACGAGCGCATAGCCAAACAGGCCGCCTTGCACCGCGCGATCCGCCGCGCGAGCCATCGCCTGGGCCTCGGCGAAATCGGCGCCGGGCAGATCGAAGCGCTTGAGCTTCACGAGCAGCTCGGCCCCCAGCAACCTGGCGCGGAGGTCGCGCACAAGACTTCGCAAGGCGTCGTCGTGCGGCTCTTGCCGGGTGACGACGAGACCCGCACCAGTCAGATAGCGCGCATAGTCGCCCAGCGGCTGCGCGTCGGCGATGCAGGCGATCCACGCCAGCAGCCCGCGCAACTCAGCGGGCACCTCACCGGAGCGCGTCAGGTCGCTCAAGCCCACCTGGCCGCCGGGCCGCAGCACCCGCACGAATTCCCTCGCCGCCGCCGCTTTGTCGGGGAAGGTGCAAAACGCGCATTCGCAGATCACCGCGTCAAAGCTGGCGTCAGGCGCGAGCAGCCGTTCGGCGTCGCCCTGCTCGAAGCGCGCCAGATGCGCCAGACTCGCCGCCTCTACCGCGTCGTTGGCCACCCGCACGCTGCCAGCGCCATACTCCACCCCCACGACCTCGCAGCCAAACACGCGCGCCAGGTGCAGCGCGCTCGCGCCCTGGCCCGACGCGACATCCAACACGCGCGTGCCAGGGGCAAGCGCCAGCAGACGCCCCAGATGCTCCGTCAGCGCCACGCCGCCGGGGTGAAACGAGTCGCCCAGCAGCACGCGCGCCCATTCGCTCTGATAGGCCGCCGCGCAGCAAAACTTGATCGCGCTCTGCGGCGGATCAATCTGTGAATCCATGCGCACTTTCCTTCCTCTCCCCCTCTCCATGCCGATGCAGAGGTGGCCGAGGGGCGAGCGACGCCGGCTGGTCGAAGCGAAACGTCAGCGGCTCCGGCGTGAAGGGCACACCCGCGCGCCGCGCCCGGTTGCGCCCGCGCTCGCGCGCCTCGAGCTGCACGCGCGCCTGCTCGCGATAGCCGACGTTATTATAGGCGCAAAAGGGGATTTGTTTGCCGTCGGGCAAGAGGATCTCTTTGCAGCACTTCATCACATTCTTCTGGTTGAAGGGCCAGGGGTCCATGAAGTCTTGCAGCATGATCATGAAGATATTTTTGGCGAAGGCGTCCATGTCGAGGTCGCCGCCCAGGCCGCACGCCGCGCACGAAAGGGCGAATTGCCGCGCCGCTGTATCCGAGCCAGCCACCGCCGACGAGGACCACAGCCCCTCCAGCGCGGCGCGAATCTCGCCGCCGAGATCGGGCACGACGCGATTGGCGATGTAGTCGAGATAGTCATCCACGTTGAGCACGCGCGGCAGCGGCAGCACGGTGTCGCCGTCGATGAGCGCGTAGGTCACCGAGTTGCAGGTGGGGAAGCAGCACGGCACCGGCACGAAATCCGACACGGCGAACGTCCCGCCGGTCTGCTCCGCGATGGCGCGCACGATGTCGGGGATGGTGAGGCGCCGCAGTGGATCGTGCGCGCCGTGCCGGCCCGACATGAAGGCCGGCTGAAAGTTGACGCCGCGCACGGCGGGGTGCTGGATGGCGAACTGAACGATCGCCCCGACCTCACGCAGATTCACTTCGCGCTCGATGGCGGGCACGAGCACGACATTCAGGCCGATCGCCGCCAGGCGATCCAGCGCACGTAGCTTTTGCGGCAAGATATCCGGCTCGCCGCGAATGACGCGATACGTCTCGGACGCGAAGCCGTCGAACTGGAAGTACACCGCCGGACGCACATCGCTCAGCTCCGCCAGAAAGTCATCGTCGTCGGCGATGCGCTTGCCGTTGGTGTTGAGCATGACGTAGGTGATGCCGCGCTCTTTGGCGGCGCGCATCATGGGGACGATCTGTGGATGAATCGACGGCTCGCCGCCGGAAAATTGCACGACCTCAGGGTTGCCTTCGGTGGCGACGAGGTGATCTAGAATGCCCTCGACCTCCTCCAGCGTCAGGTTGAAGCCGGCGCCGGCGTTGGCGAAGCAAAGGGGACACTCCATATTGCAGGCGCTGTTGACTTCGATGATGCCCAGGCAGGCGTGCTGCTGGTGGTCGGGGCACAGGCCGCAGTCGTGCGGGCAGCCGCGCGCGATAGCCGTTGTGAATTCGAGCGGGATCGTGCCGGGCTTGTTGAAGCGCGCGGCGCTGGTATACGCCTGGGCGTCGCCATAGACCAGCCCCTCGAAGACGCCGTGCTCAGGACAGCGCTTGCGCATATAGACTTTGTCGTCGCGCAAGAGAATGTGCCCGTCAATCACCCTTCGGCATTCGGGGCAGATGCTGCGCGTCAGCTCGAAAAAGACGTAATCGACATCTTTTTTCTGGCGCGTGGCTGGGATCTTGGCGCGTGGCTCGGTCGTCACGACTTACATTCTCCTTCTCAACGGGGCATCTCAAGGGCATAGCACATCTCCGCGCGGATTTCGGGGATCGATTCACCGGCCAGAGCGGCGTCGAGCGCGGAGCGGGCGTCAGCGCCGCCGATGCGACCCAGCGCCCACGCGGCGTGCCCACGCACGAGCGGCTCGGCGTCGCCGAGTGCGCCGATCAGCGCGGGAATCGCCGCCGGATCGCCGATGTTGCCGAGCGCGACGCACACGTTGCGCAACAGGCCACGCCGCCTGGCGCGCTTGATGGGGCTATGGCGGAAGCGCTCGCGAAAGCCTTCCTCGTCGAGCGCCAGGAGCGGCGCCAGCGCGGGACTGGACCCCACCGCCGCTCGCGGCGCGAATTGATGACGTCTGGCCTCGCCTGCGCTGCCCGGCCCCAGCTCGCCGCGCTCGCGCAGGCGGCGCTCCACAACCAGATTCACCGGGCAGACCTGCTGGCAGATGTCGCAGCCGAAGATCAGATTGCCGATGAGCGGCCGCAGCTCGACGGGAATGGCGCCGCGATGCTCGATGGTCAGATAGCTGATGCAGCGCGTGGCGTCGAGCACGCCCGGCGCGACCAGCGCCCCGGTGGGGCAAGCGTCGATGCACACGCGGCAATGCCCGCACGATGCCGCGATGGGCGCATCCGCCTCCAGGTCGAGGTCGGTGACGATCTCAGCCAAAAAGAGCCACGATCCCCACCCGCGCGTCAGAATGTTAGTGTTGTGGCCATACCAGCCAAGCCCCGCGCGCTGGGCCACCGCGCGGTCCACCAGGCGGCCCGTGTCGAGGAAGAGGCGTGTCGCGCCGCTCGCCGTGTCGGCTGCTTCCTCGGCAGCGATCGTGCGTATGAGCGTGGCCAGTGACTCAAGCCGCGCGCGAATGACGTCGTGATAATCGTCGCCCCAGGCATAGCACGAGATTTGGCCGTGCGGGTCGCCTGGCGCGGTCAGATCGCGCGGGGCGTCGCTGAGATAAAACGTTCCCAGCGTAATGACGGAGCGCGCCTGAGGCAAGAGCGCGCGGGGGTCCGCCGACACTTCGGCTCGCTCGCTGGTGAACCAGTCCATGCCGGCGAAAAAGCCCAGTGCTACTCGCTCTTGAATGGCGCGCCGCGCGGCGGGGAACGGCTCAGCCGTCGTGACGCGCACGAGATCGAAGCCCAGCGTTTCGGCGGCGTCGGCGATGCGCCGGGCGCGCGCGCGACGCGCCACCTGGTCAGGCGATTGGCCCGAAACGGCGGGGGATCTTGTCATCTATCGCCTCTCCAGCTATACTACAGGCGCCAGTATCGGCCCGATCGCGTGCGTCGCGCGACAGAATCGTTCAGCGTGAATCGTTCAAATTATACCGCCAACACTGCCGCCAGAGGGGGAGTGTGGCACAGAGAGAGGGGCCAGAGATGAAGCCAGCTCGCTCAGGCAATCAACAGCGCCCTGCCTCAGCGTCACTCAGCGGCCTGCACCGACCTGGCAGCAGCCTGCCGCCAGGCTATGTGCCGCCCCATCGCGGCGACTTGCAAGAGACGGGCATGCTCGCGCGGGGCACGCGCAAGACGACCTTCACGCGCCGCCAGCTTTTATGGCTGGTCGGGGGTGCCGTCGGCTTCGTTGTCGTCATCGCCATTGTGGCGACGATCGCGCTCAGCTCGCTCGTCATCCAGGCGACCATCAGCGCGACGCCCGACACGGTCCTCTCGACGTTTTACAGCTCGCTGCGCACGCAAGACTATACGCAAGCCTACTCCGTGATGGCGCCCAACTATCGCGCGCTCCACGACGAGGCGAGCTTCGCCAGCCGCTTTAGTCAGATCGACGTGCTCAACGGCTCGATCGTCAGCTTCGAGATTCAGACGACGACAACGTCAGGCAACCGCGCCACAGCGACCATCCTGGTGCACCGCAGCAGCAGCGCCACGGCGCCAGCGACTACTACCCAAGATACCGTGCAGATGGAGCTAAACAGCGGCTCGTGGTACATCGACTCGATTGTCACCTCGACACAGATCAGCACGCCCGCTACCTGAGTGCGATCTCCCTCCTCCATCGCGATGAAAAAGCTTCGCGCGGTGGCTGGCGAATGCTCAACACCACACACAAAAACGCTGGGGGTCACCGCGCGAGACACAGGCCGTGCCTCGGTGTGACCCCCCAAGCGGGGACTGGATGTCCGTTTGCTTAGCTGGCCGGCTCAGAGCCGCCCGGCTCGCCGCCCGACAGCGCCGCTTCGCGCTCGCCCTCAGGCAGAGCGGCCCGCGTGCGCGTCTCGAGCACCAGCGCGTCGCTGACGACCAGCGCCTCGACGATGTCGCCGGGGCGGAACTTGCCTTGCAGCAAGCCCTCCGCCAGCGGATCTTCCACCATGTTTTGGATGGTGCGGCGCAACGGGCGGGCGCCAAATTGCTGATCGAAGCCCTTTTCGACCAGGAAATCTTTGGCCGCCTGGGACATGATCAGCTCGACCTGTTGCTCGGTCAGCTGTCTGCGCACGCGGTTCAAGAGCAGCTCGACGATCTCGCGCATCTGATCGAGCATGAGCTGATGGAAGACGATCACGGCGTCGATGCGGTTCAAGAACTCCGGCTTGAAGGTGTTCTTCAGCTCGCCCAGCACGCGCTCTTTCATGCCCTCATAGTCGGCCTGCACCGCGTTGTCGGCGCGACCGGAGGTGAAGGAGATCGCCCCGCGCTGCATCTGCTGCGCGCCGACATTGGAGGTCATGATCACGATCGTGTTGCGGAAATCGACCGTGCGGCCTTTCGCGTCGGTGAGCTTGCCGTCCTCGAGGATCTGCAACAGCATATTGAAGACATCGGGGTGGGCCTTTTCGATCTCGTCGAGCAAGATGACCGAATAGCTCTTACGGCGCACCGCTTCGGTGAGCTGGCCGCCCTCCTCATAGCCGACGTAGCCCGGAGGCGCGCCGACCAATCGCGCGGCGGCGTGCCGCTCCATGAATTCGGACATGTCGATCTTGATCAGCGCGTCCTCGCTGCCGAACATGAATTCGGCAAGCGCTTTGGCCAACTCGGTCTTGCCGACGCCCGTCGGCCCCATGAACATGAACGACCCGATGGGGCGCTTGGGATCTTTGAGGCCAGCGCGGGCGCGACGCACGGCACGACTGACCGTGTTGATGGCGTCGTCCTGGCCGATGATGCGCTTATGCAGCGCGTCTTCCATCTGCAACAGGCGCGTCGATTCGTCTTGATCGATCGCCTTGACGGGAATGCCCGTCCACATGGCGACGATGGTGGCGATATCCTCGGCGGTGACGATGGGCTTGTCGCCCTGACTCTGATCGTGCTGCCAGCCCGACTCGAGCTGGCCGATGCGATCGCGCAGCTTGACCTCGCGGTCGCGCGCCCGCGCCGCCGCCTCATAGTCGCCCCGCTGGATGGCGTCTTCCTTTTCGTGCAGCACCGATTCCAGCGCCTTCATCGCCTCTTTGAGGTTGAGGGGCGTGATGGAGATCTGCATGCGCACGCGGCTCGCCGCCTCGTCGACGAGGTCGATGGCTTTGTCGGGCAGCGATCGATCGGTGATATAGCGATTCGACATCACCGCCGCCGCTTTGAGCGCGTCATCACTGATCTTGAGCCGGTGATGCTGCTCGTAGCGCTCGCGCAGCCCTTTGAGGATCTCGATGGTCTCGTCGACCGTCGGCTCGCGCACGATCACTTCCTGGAAGCGCCGCTGCAGCGCCGCGTCGCGCTCGATATACTTGCGATATTCGTCGAGCGTGGTCGCGCCGATGCACTGCAATTCGCCGCGTGCCAGCGCCGGCTTGAGGATGTTCGCGGCATCGACCGCGCCCTCGGCGGCTCCCGCACCCACCAGCGTATGCACCTCGTCGATGAAGATGATGCAATCGCCGCTGTTGCGGATTTCTTCGATGATCTTTTTGAGGCGCTCCTCGAATTCACCGCGATATTTGGTGCCGGCTACCAGTGAGCCGACATCCAGCGTCAACAGACGCCGCCCCGCGATGGTCTCGGGCACTTCGTTGTTGACGATGCGCTGGGCGAGGCCCTCAACGATGGCCGTTTTGCCGACGCCCGGCTCGCCAATCAGCGCGGGATTGTTTTTGGTGCGGCGCGAGAGGATCTGGATGACGCGCTCGATCTCTTGCTCGCGGCCCACCACGGGGTCGAGCTTGCCGGCGCGCGCCGCCGCCGTGAGATCCATGCCCATCGCGTCGATGGTGGGCGTCTTGGAATGCTCAGGGCGCTCACCGCCCCGGCGACCGGGGCTTTCGCCCTTATTCGCCAGGATTTGAATGGTGGTGGTGCGCACCTTTTCCAGATTCACGCCCAGGCTTTCGAGCACTCCCGCCGCGATGCCCTCGCCCTCGCGGACGAGACCCAGCAGCAAATGCTCGGTGCCGATATAATGGTGGTTCAACCGGCGCGCCTCATCGACGGCCAGCTCGATGACTTTTTTAGCACGGGGCGTCAGGCCGATGTCGCCCAAGACAATGCGGTCGCCACGCCCGATAATGAACTCGACGGCGCTGCGCACTTTATTCAGCTCGACTCCGAGCGAGCTGAGCACTTGCGCGGCGACGCCCTCACCCTCGCGGACCAGCCCAAGCAGCAAATGCTCGGTGCCGATGTAGTTGTGATTGAACCGCTGCGCTTCTTCTTGCGCAAGGGTCAACACTCTACGTGCCCGCTCGGTAAACTTTTCGAAACGATCTCGCTCGTTCACCTGTTGCGCCCCCCTTTCAAGGCTGAGGGAGGAACAGACTGTCTGCCCACCCAGGTAAACATTGCTCTCATTGTACGACAGATCTGCTCCCTGCGTCAAGCCGCCTCGGGCACGCAAGGCCCGATGACAAGCGGCAAGTTGACAAGCAGCCTGTGATGAGAAGGCTGGAATCCAGGCATGTTGTGACCAACATCACCCTTATTTTAAGATTCTATCGCGACCCGACAAAGCCGGAAGCGATCCGGCGTCTCTCGTGTGCTCGCTCATACGAATTGAGCATGCGGCATGCCAGGCAGACAACAGAGCGTTTTGCTTGCTGATCGCTCGTGGCGACGCCGGTCATGAGGCCATGCCGAATTGCCGCGTGCCCGACTGGGGCATGAGTCCCGCGCGGGTCAGCCGCTCGTGACGCAAGACGACCTCCCACATGCGGCTGCTGACGCACCCCTCGTGCATGGCGCTGGCGGCCTCCGCGACCGTGTGGGGCACCCAGGCCCAGGCGACGATGCGCCGCCGGCAACACGAGCAGTCCCAACGTCCCATGCTCCAGCGGCGCTCGTGGCGCTCGTAAAAGCGCGCCATCAGCCGGCCAAAGATGGCCAGCAAACGCCGCCGGCGGCGGGTGGCGCGATCGGCGGCGAGCAGAACGGCCGCTTGCGCGTCGTCACTCACTGTCTCGGCCAGCGCGACGCGCGGCATCGCTCCCGACACCCCCCCGCGCAGGTGTGTGCGCAGATCTGGCGCGCCACCCAGATAGCGCGTGGGAATGCGCGACGTATCACTAGGATCCCATTCCTCTGGGGCGAAAACGGGCGGATCGCTCTGCCGCTCGCTCTCCCCATTGTTGACCAGCTCGCTCCATCGCGTCATGCGCGGCGGCCTCCTTTGACAAATCTCAAGCTATGCAACAAGCGCGCGTCACTCCGATAATCGTCCCCAAACGTCCCAAGAAGGGCGGGGACCCTCTGCCTTTAGTATAGCCAGACGCCCAAACGGTTTCGGGTCCCCTGGCACTGGCGCCCCTCCGCGTGGTAGTGTGTCAGCGGAAACGTCAGATGCTCTGCCATTCGACAACGATATGGTAGTGCATTCGTGCGGATGGTCAGGTTTATCTCTCGCAGCTCACCCATGCAGGTGAAGTGTATCGCGCAAGCTAGCGATAAGTTTGTCGCAAGGCCGGCCGCCCTTTCGCGACAGCGCGTCAAAGTGAGCAGATCAATGGGTTCCCCAGGAGCGCCAGATTCCTTTCAGGCGTTGATGCAGACCGTCGCTTATGTGCTCCGCGCCGACGCCCCCGCCGTGCTGCGCGACCAAGTGCGCCGGGGCGCGGCGGCGCGCCATCCCTTTGGCGCCGGCGCGCCCGACGGCGACGCGGCGCTCGACTCGCTCGAAGGGATCGACGTGGATCGCGTGATCTATCTGATCGGCACGGCGCGGCCCGCGCTGCGGCTCATCGCGGCGGCCGTCGTCGAGCTGGGGGTGACTGTCAAATCCATCGAAAACGTCGTCCGGTGGATGGACGTGCGCCCGGTCGCGCTGATGCCGACGCACGCGCACCTGGGCATCGACATCGCCTACATCGTCGCCTTTCAGTCGCTCACGCGCGAGCAGCGGTGGGCGCTGCATGCGCTGGCAGCGTGGGCGCAGCCGCCCGCGACCGTCAGCCGCGAGCATGCCCTCACCCTGGCCCGGCGCAGCGGCGCGCTCGTTGGCGTGACCGTCACTGAGGCCGATCTCAATCGCGTCATCTCGCTCAGCTTCATCGATCCACTGGCGACCGACGACCCCGATCTGGCGGGGCGGCTTGTCATGCACCCCTACATTCGCTACATCGCTGGCAGCGCGCTCGCCTCATGGAAAGTGCCCCCGCCACAAGAGGAAGACGTCGCGCCTTACACCGCCGAGGACGCGCTGACGATGGCGTTCGTGGAATGGGCGACGCATTTCGCGCTGGTCGTCGCCGGGCCGACGCTGCCACCCGCCCTCGCGCCCAACGACGCGGACGAAGGCGACGACGCGGATGACGCGCCGCGCTTCACGCCCGACCCCGCGCTTGAAGCGCTCAGCGACGACGAAGTGTGGGCGGCGCTACGCCCGGAATTGCCACATATGCGCCTGGCGACCGCACTGGCCGGCTCATTGCCCGACCCAGAATACATCTATCGCCTGTGCCTGGTGCTGGTGCCGCGCCTGCGCCGCCGGGCAGAGCCAGAGGCGCGCGCCTGGCTGCGCCAGATGCTCGAAAGCGGCCTCATCCGCGCGCGTGAGCGCAACACGTACAACGAGATCCTGTTATTGGCAACGCAACTCGCCGATCTCGCACTCGATAGCGGCGACCTCGATCGGGCCACCGGCTTTGGCAATGAGGCGCTGACCGCCGCGCTGGCCAGAAAAGATCTGCGCGCCATCAGCTTCGCGGCGCGCCGCCTGGCGGCCATCTGCCTGCGCCAGGGCGACGGACGGCGCGCGCTCACCCTCGCCGAGCAAGCGGCAGCCGTCTCGACGGCGGCGCACGACCCGGATGCCGTGACCGAGAGCCTGCGCATCGCCACGCTCGCCCGCCAGCGCATCGGGCCAGTGTGAGATCCCCTCGCCCCAACCCCTCGCGAATCAAAACGGCAGATCCCACATCGCGTACCACCGCTCAAGCTCGGTCTCGAAAGGCAAGTCGCCTTTGAGCGCGGCGGTCAGGCGCACTTCCTCGGCGTTGTCGCGATTGCGGCTGTGGCTGTCAGGGCGTGGCACAAAGGGATAGAAATTGCCACGCTTGAAGTTATAAATGAAATAGCTCGGCTTGCCAGTGCTATCGTTGAAGCGCACGGCCGCCGCCAGCAATTGCTCGCCATACCCTTCGTCGATCAGCGTCTGGCTGACCATGTGCAGCGTCGTGATCAGCGTCTGAAAGTCGTCGCAGGTGAGCAAGATCCACTTATAGCCCAGGTTGTCCTCGAAGTCGCGCGACGTGATCGGCTCGCCGCTGGTGGCGACCTTGAGGAGATCGTGCAACTCTTGCGTCACCTGCGCGAACGGTCCCGACGGCAACCCTTTGAAACAGATGCCCACTTCTTTGCCGGCGGTCAGATTCTCGCGCGTCACGAGCGTGACCTCGGCGGTGGTAATGGCGAAAATCCGGTCGTCTTTGGCCGTCGGCGCTGGCTTTTGGCGCCCGAAGAGCGCGTCAAATATCCCCATGTCGTGTGCGTTTCCTTTGCGTCGGGCTGGCCGTTATTACCGCTGTGGCGCGCGCTCCATCTGCACTTGAATCGCTTGGAGCTTGGCGATGCGATGTTGCAGCGACGGGTGCGACGAGAGCAATTCCGCCAGATCGTTTTTGCCGTTGAGCGCCGGCATGATGCACAGCGCGCTTACCCCTTCGGTCTGACGCAAATCACGGTCCGGAATGCGTCCGGAGGTCATGCTGTCGCTGATGTGCATCAACGCCGACATCAGATTGCCCGGCTGGCCGGTGATCAGCGCCGAGCCGCGATCGGCGGCGTATTCGCGATAGCGCGAGAGCGCCTGCACCAGCAAAAAGCTGATGACATACGCGACCGCCGTGACGGCGAACGCCAGCAGCTCGATCGCCGCGCCGTTGTTATTATTGCCGCGCCGGCCATAGCCGCCGCCACCCATGCCGCCAAAGAGCATGCTGTAAAAGAGCGAGCGCATCATCAGAGCCACCAACATCGAGAAAAAGTTGGCGATGGTCATCACCATCATATCGCGGTTGATGATATGCGTCAGCTCGTGCGCTAGCACGGCCTCCATCTCAGGCGCGCTCAGCCGGTTGAGAATGCCGCGCGTCACGCAGACGACCGCGTGGCGCTGGTCGCGCCCCGTCGCGAAGGCGTTGGGAATGCTGGTTTCGGCGATGGCCAGGCTCGGCTTGGGCAGATTGGCCTGCTGGGCCAGACGCGCCACCATGTCGTGCAGTTCCGGCGCCTCGGCTTCGCTCACCTTATGCGCGTTCATCGACCAAAGAGCAATCTTATCCGCGAAAAAGTATTGCACTCCGGCGAAGATTACCGCTATGACGACGAAAAACCCGAAGCCAAGCTGAGTGAAGATGCTCCCCATGATGATGACGAAGGCGACGAACACCAGTCCCCACAGCATCATGGTCAGCAACATACGAAACTCTAGCTGGCGGTCAGGACGATACCACGTTGGGCGAGTTGTCATGACAGTTATGTTCGCTTTCTGGGGATCGCCGGCGCGCCCCCTGAGGGGGTTCGCTCCGGCACGCGGTGCTCGCGGCTCAGATCCGCTTGCTTCCCTCTCACGAAGAGAGAGATCAGGCTGGGGGAGATCTTCCCTCAGCCCGATCGAGCCGCTAGTGGTTTCCCCGATCTTTGGCTTTTTGTTGTTTATAGTACGAGTGCGGCCGTGGCCGGTGCTCTTCTTCGTAAGCGTAGGGCGCGATGTCTTCCGGCGTCTCTGGCCGCGCGGGGCGGTCGTCGCCGACCAGCTCTTGCAGATCGTTATAGATCGCGTCGTTGCTCAGCACCTCACGCTGGCGCAACAGGTGGCGCAGCATCATCGACATCGGCACGTTGGTGTCGCTGTCGCGCGTCGGCTCGGCCTGCGTGATGAATTTATCGATCATCGCGATGGAGTCTTCGCTCGCGCCGTTTTCTTCCAGGCGATAGCGAATCTCGGCGAGTTGTTCGTATGCGTTCACGTCGCGCCGTCACTTTCCGGTGAGTCTCATTCCGGCTGAGCGAACCGGCTCGCTCCGGCGTCCTGAGACTCTTCCATCTCTATTATATCGCACCTGAGATGGATGTGTCAGCGGGTGGCCGGAGCTTGTGACGCATGAGACAGTGGGGCGATGACGATGGCAAAGATATCAGGCGCCATCTGCCGCCGCTCGCGCACGGCAAACCCCGCCGCCTGCGCGTCGGCGATGATCTCATCGGGCGTCACGCGCTCATCCACCGGCGGCCCCATCTCAGATTCCACCTTTTCCCATTCGATGATCGCCAGGCTGCCCCCCGGCTTGACGACGCCGCGCAGCCGGTGCAAAAAGCCCGACCGCCGCGGCACTTCGTGCAGCATGAAGCACAGCCAGACGAGATCGCAGCTTTCCGGCGGAATCGCCACTTCGGCGTCGCTGGCCTTGACGATGACGACGTTGGTCAGCCTGGCCTCTTTGACGCGATCGCTGACGGCGGCGATCATGTCGCTTTGCACGTCGGCGGCGATGACGCGCCCCTGAGGGCCGACGATCTCAGCGGCGGGCAGCGTGAAAAAACCAGGACCGCAGCCGATGTCGGCGATGGTGTCGCCGGCCTTGAGGCCAAACGCCCGCAACGTCTCAGCCGGTGGAAATCGCTCATAACGCTCAGAGGCCAGCAACCGATCTTTCAGTCGCGCATCGAATTTTTTTGACATGAGGCACCGCCTTTCAGGCAACAGGAGCGCGCAGCCATGCGGCATCGAGCGGACAAGCCGCACCTGCTCGTGCCCGCATTCATAGTAACACAGGGGCGGGCACGGCGACAAAATTCCTCACGCCGAGGTGCGGAATCACTCTGGTCGCGCCAGCGCCAGCCACTCCGCGTTCGCCGAAATCACCACCACGACCGCTGTCTCGCTCATGTCACCTTTCTCGCTGCGCACGCACTCTGCCGCGTAGGATACCACATGTCTTGGCCACTGGCGCCGCACCCTCACCTTCAGCTACAATGCAGAAAAACGCGGGAGGCAAAGCGCATGCCGACAACTGTGCTCGTCATCAGCGATCTTCATCTGGCCGGTGGCGACCCGGCGCTGGAAAATTGGGGTGACGCTCAGCAAGCGGCACTCGAATCGCTGTTGGTCGCCACCAGGCCAGGCGGCGATCTAGCGGACGATCAGGTCGAGCTGGTCATTGCCGGCGACTGCTTTGATTTCTTGCTGGCGCAGCCCGAGCTGGGCGCGCGACTGACGACGGATGTCACCAAGGCTCACGCCAAGTGGGCGGCGATTGCCGGCGCGCATCCCGCGTGGCTCGCGGCGCTCGGTGATTTCACCCGCCTGCCGGGCCGCCGCGTGACCTTCCTCATCGGCAATCACGATCTCGAGCTTGCCTACCCGTCGATTCGCGCGCGCGTGCGCTTCGCCGTCGCCGCCGCGCCGGGGGCCGTCCGCTTTTGCCTGACGCAAGCCTATCAGCCTTTGCCGGATGTCGTCATCGATCACGGCTGCCAGTACGATCCGTGGAATCGCATCCCCGCCATTTGGGCGTCGTCGCCCTATCTCAGCGTGCCCGCCCAGCTCGAGACGAGTGATGCCGTCGCCACCGTCGGTCCCCTGGCACTGCCGTGGGGATCGCGCTATTTCTATCGCGTCTTCTTGCCCGTCAAGCGGCGTTTTCCCTATATGGATGAGATGTACCCCGGCTTGAGCGTCGTGCGCCAGATCGCCGCGCTCGCGACACTCGCGCCTGATTTGTTGCGCGCCATCGGCCCCCAGATCACCAGCCTGGCGAGCGTGCCCGCCGAGGCCCTGGCCGGCGTGCCCGCCGGGGCTGAAGCGAGCGCCACCGACCTTTTCGCCGCCGCGCTGATAGATATGCAGCGCGTCGCCGACGAGGTCATGGACGCTGGCGCATCGGTGAGCGAGCTGTCCGGCGAGGCACAGGCGCTCTACGGCGTGCTGGCCAATGGCGACAGCGACGCGGCCTTGCGCGCGATCTTCTCCGCTGGCGACGCCCCCCGACTCGATCGCGCCGGACCCCCGATCGCCATGCCGGGCGACGCGGCGGCGCGACTCATCGTTGTAGGCCACGATCACGTCGAAGGCCGCTGGTCGCTCTCCCCCGGCCATACTTTGCTCGACAGCGGCACCTGGTTCCCGCGCTACGCCATGCCCGCGCCAGAGGAATGGTCCCCTGCCTGGCGGGCGTGGGTGACGGATCCGCTGGCAAGTCCATACCCCGGGCGCGACGGCAGCCGCTTCACCGTCGCCTGGCTGCGCTCAGAGCTGGGGGCGGCCACCGTCGGCGAGCTGATCGCGTGGGGGGGTGACACCTTTGTTCCCATGCCCGACGACGGCCGGCTGTAAAGGATCGGGTTTGAGTGAAAAGAGCCTTGATCGCGATCACGGTCGTGTGGGCGCTCGTCGCGCTGATCTTCTGGACGTGGTATGTGCTGGCGCGATCGTTTCAGCCGCGGTTCCTCTATTACGACGCCTGGCTGTTGCTGGTGGGCGTGCCCGTCTGGCTGGCTCGCGATCGGCTGGCTGGCGCGCTGCGGCGGTGGCGCCTGCCCGCTCTCCCCAAATTCCTCCTGCTCGGCTATGGCGCGGTACTGCTCGAAGAAATCTTCGCCGCATTCTTCAACAATCTGAGCGAGGGCTTCGGGCTGGCGCTCTTTATCGAGCGTGTCGGCCAGTTCTGGGCGCTCAACACGCTGGCTTTTAGCGGCTTTATCTTTGGCTGGCTCGTGCTGCTCCGCTGGCTGCGCTATTCACGCACCGAAGCGTTTTATCTGGCGGGCTGCTGGGGGCTTTTCGCCGAGCACACCATCACGTTCGTGTTCGCGGCTCCCCTGGTCTTTGTGTTGCTCGCGCCGCTCAACATCCTGACGTATGGCCTCATCCTGACGCCCGCGCTGCTCAGCATCGACGAGCCTGCTTCGCGCCGGCTGCACCCCCTGCTGCGCTATCCTCTCACGTTCGCTGCTCTCTTTGCCTGCTCGCTCATTCCGATCGCGGTCTTGCAGACGCTGCGCGCCCACTTTCCGGGCGTTTTTCCGCCGCGTCGCTTCGTCGCGTAAGGCGACAATGCGGCGCCCTAGCGCTCGATTTCTCCAGGAGCGGATGGAGTGTCAGGGTGTCGTGGGAGCCGAGGTGCCGGTTGGTGAGGGTGAGACGGTCGGCGTGGGCGAGCCTTGCGGCAGCGGAATCGGCGTCGGCGTCACCGAGGGCGTCGCGGTCGGCGTGGGCGACGCTTGCACCTGAGTGGCGCTGATCTGGAGGATGTGCACCTGTCCCTGGTCATAGCCCACCACGATCGACGCATTATAGATGTTCGACGCGGAAGGCCCCGATCCGTTGGCGAGAATCTGTGTGTAAGTCAGGGTCAGCGTGACGCTCATGCCGTCGGCGCTCGACGTGGTTTGAATGCTCGACGGGTCTACCATCACTGCCTGGGTGCCCTGCCATTGCTGCTCGAATTGTTGCAGCGTCTGGCTGCTTTGGAGTTGCTGGCTGAGCAGATTATAGGCGTTTTGGAATTGTTGCGCGCTGATCGCCGTGTAATATTGATCGACCACGTTGGTCGCCGTGTCGGCGCTGATAGGCGGCAGGGGCGTCGCCGTCGCCGTGGGCGTCGTGGTCGTGCCGGGTGGGAGCGTCGCCGTCGCCGTGGGCGCGATGACGGTCTTGACGGTCGTGTTGCCATTGACCACCAGCACGACAACCAGGCCCAGCGCCATCACCGCCAGTAAGACGAGCGCCACCGCCAGCCCCACGCCAAAGCCGTTGCCACCGCCAGGAAGCCGCGGCTTGGGAGCCTTGGGCACATCCCACGTGGGTGGAGGGCCAACATTGGAGGCGGGAGGAACACCCGCTGGCGTGCCCCCTACACCGAGCACGGCGTCGCTGCCCGGCTGAGGTGGGCGCACCACGTCGCGGTTGGGAATCGTGGGCGAGTTTTCGTCAGGTGGTCCCATCATCGCTTCAAATGCTCCTTCGTCTCTGGCACGATAGCGCAGGTCTCGTGCCTAATTGTGCCGCAACGCGCGCCCGTTGGCAAGAGATCTGTCTGGTATCACGTCACATCTCGCGCTAGCCGGGATTTTGGCGCACCGCTGGCACCGGCTTTCGCGGTATAGTATAGAGCATACACGTTTTTCGCGCGATCCTTCTCATCACATCGCGAGAAAGGGCGGCTGACGCATGTCACCACGAGAGCCTGTGCCGCCAGCGGCGGCGAATCAACCCACCGGCGGCGCGCCCGGCTGGCCTGCGCCGCCCGCCTACGCGCCCTCACCTGGCTATCCTCCCTATTCCCCGTATCCTTACCCCTACGCCCAATGGCCGGCGCCCTATTGGCAACCGCCCAAGCCACGCCGCGATACGTATCAGCTCGTCGTGAGCATCATCGCGACCGTCTTGCTGAGCGTCGTGATGCTCGTCGGCCTCATCCTCCTGCTGGCGCTCGGAGTCGACAGCCTTGCCAAAGCTTCTACCACGAGCAACGACCTCAGCGTTGTGGCCATCCTTCTGCTCGCGGGGAGCATGGCGCTCTTCGGCGGCGGCGCTGGCTTATTTCTGACCATCCGCGCGCTGATGGGCCGGCCGTCGGCCACCATGCGCCTGCCATCATTCGTCGTGCCGCTGGCGCTGACCGCCGTCGTGCTGGGCGTCGGCATCTATCAGTACGATTCGGGACTGCCCCAGGGGCCGGCCATCGCTCAGGCGCCGCTCGTCGCGCTCTCGGCCCTGCTGCCGGCGATCGCCATCCTGGCCTTCACCTCCCAGCGCCTGGGGAATCCCTCGACGTGGCGGCGTGTCTGGCTCTCGGTGCTGACGGGCATGTTTCTGGCCGTCACGCTCTCGATCATTCTCGAATCAATTGGCCTCGTGGCCCTGGTGCTGGTCAGCCGTGATGCCACCATTAGCCCCACCGGCCTGCCGAACAATTCGCTGTCGCTGGTGCTGCTGCTCGTAGTCGTCGGCCCGGTGGTCGAGGAAGCCACCAAGCCGATCGGCGCGCTGGTCATCTTGGGGCGCCTGCGCGGGCCGGCGGAAGCGTTTGTGGTGGGGATGGCTGGCGGATTGGGCTTCGCCGTCTTCGAGTCGGCTGGCTATATCAGCGGCACTCAGGCCGATTGGGTGATCGTCGCCGTCTTGCGCCTGGGCGCGGGATTGCTGCACGGCACCGGCGCGGGGCTTGCGGCGCTCGGCTGGTATTATCTCTTTCGCGGGCAGGGCGTCAACCGCCGCTGGCTCAAGGGCGTCGGCGCGATCGCGGCGGCCATCGGCCAGCATGCCACATGGAACGGCGCGGCGGCGCTGGTGAGCTTTATCAGCGCGCCGTCGGGCAATCCGCTCAACATGCCCATCTGGTTCTTTGGCTTGCCACTGCAAGTAGGCGATCTCATCACGATCGTGCTCGACCTGGGCGTGCTCGCGGTGCTGCTCGCCATCACCGGCCGGCTGCGAAGGGCGCCCTTGCACCCCTCACAGGCGACGCCAGAGGCCGCGCCCGCCCCGCCGCGCGTCGCCGCCCCATTGGGGCAGGGCAGGGTATGATGCCATGACACCAAATCAGCCCAACGCTCCACTCAACCCCTATCAGCCGGGCTTTCCGCTCTATAGCCCGCCGGTGCCCTTCACGTCCCCGCCGCCGCGCGTCTGGCCCGTGCCCGCCGGCAAAGTGGCGCCCCTGGTCTGGGCTGTCGTGGTGACGCTGCTCACCCTGGGCGCCGTTGCCCTGGCCGCGATCGCGCCCAGCCAGGTAGTCGCGCCGCCGCCCGCCGGCCCGAGCGTCATCTATGCCAGCAGTCTGGCACAGCCTGACAACGCCTGGCTATTGCACAGCACACAAGGGGCCGGCTGCTCGTTCGCCAACGGCGGGCTGGATGCCGTCGCCACGCCGCCCGCCGCGCAGACGGGCACGTTATACGCGCTGTGCGAGCTGAGCGGCGTGCCCGCCGGCAATCTGCGCGTCAGCGTGCGCATCGCGCCGCAGGCGCAGCTAGCCAACACGCTCTATCCGGCGATCTTCCTGCATCAGGCGATCGCCGTCGTGATCACTCCGCTCGGTGTGATCGACGTGTTCCGCCTCGACACGCATCAGATGGTCACCAGCATCGCCACCAACGAATGGTACGGCTATGGCCAGCGAGCCAACACGCTGATCGTCGCCAGCAAGGGGAGCGTCTATACCATCGCTCTCAACGGCGACCAGGTCTATCAGGGCGACTTTGGCGGCGTCAGCGAGCAGCTCAGCTTCGCGGGCGATCTGGCGCTGGGCGTCGATCTGCCCCTGGGCGCCAGCGGTGCCTCTGAAGCGCTTTACACCAATCTCTCGGTGACGGGAAGTTAGGAGTGCTTTCAAGGGTAGGTTTTTTGGGAATCCTCACAAGACGAGATGTGGCCTGGAGCGGTGTGCCCCGGTGGCTGGAAGCCTCGCTCTAATCCCCCATCTGTTTGTGCCTGCTCTGCGGCAGCGATCGATGCTCGTGGACTCTGCCAGAAACGATCTCGTCATGCTTCCCATCGACCCGTGGGACGGACTTAGTGAAATCGGCTGCACCACCAGCGCCGCACGGTCTGGCTCAGGGCCAGTGAAGCGCTGGAAGTGCGGGAAGTGGCGGCGCGACTGCTTGACGGCGCATTCCAGCGTCGAGGGGGAAAGGCGAGTTGAGCGAAGAGGAATCGAAGAGCGACGAGCGCAAAGACACCGGGCGCGTGGAGGCCTTTAGCGACGGCGTATTCGCCATCGCCATCACGCTGCTCATCCTGACCATCCCCGTGCCGCCGCGCCACCAAGACATCCAGGCCTATGTCATCGACCAGGCGCCGTTCTTTCTCGCCTATCTCGTCAGCTTCATGTCGATTCTCGTCATGTGGACGAATCATCACGGCATCTTCAATCTCATTGTACGCTCCGACCGCCGGTTTCTGATCATCAACGGCATATTGCTCATGCTGATCACCTTTCTCAACTATCCCACAGCGGTCATAGCCAGCGCCATGCGCGATCGCAGCTCGCTCCAATTCGCCGCCTTATTCTATACCGGCACGCTGGTCGCCATCTCACTCGTCTACAATCTGACGTGGCGCTACGCCACCTTTCGCCTGCGCCTGCTCGATGATCACGTCGATCCGCAAGTCGTGCGCAAGATCACGCGCGAATATCGCTTCGGTCCCCTCTATTACGTCGCGGCTTTCGCGCTGTCCTATCTCAACGCCTATGCGGGACTTGTCCTGGCGTTGCTGCTGGCGGTCTATTTCGGCCTCACGGGCCGGGCGGACCCCGTCCACTCCATGAAGAGCAAGCGCTGACCGCGCGGCTCGCGCAACGTGCGCGACACCACAGTGGGGAAGATGCCATCCACACTGAGAACTGGTGTCGATCTTGCGTGTATCCATTCGTTGGTATGCTGACGGATGGCTCTCAGCCATTCGCGGCCATTCACACAAGGGAGAAGCAACGTGGCGAATTTTGTCCTGCTCTATAGCGGTGGCAACATGCCTGAGGGCGAAGCCGCCCAAGCAGCGGTCATGAAAGCGTGGGATGCCTGGTTTGGCGCGCTCGGCAGCGCCCTCATCGACGGTGGCAATCCGTTTACGCCGAAGGCGAAAACCATCACTAGCAACGGAACGGTACGCGAAGGCCCCGTCGGCGCGATGGCCAGCGGCTATTCCGTGATCAAGGCCGATTCGCTCGACGCGGCGGTCAAGCTGGCCCAGGGCTGCCCCGTCTTGCAGGGCGGCGCCCAGATCACTGTGTACGAGACCTTTCCGGCGATGTAGAGCGGCTTTCGATGCTAGCCCGCGCAGGCGGGCTTGGTGATCGCAGCCGCGCCTTCAGGCGACGGATCGCGATACCCACAAAAATGAGTGGCGCCGGGTTCGGCGCCACTCACGCTTTTTCCGTCGAGCCATGTGCCCCTAGACGCGGCTCGCGCCACGGCCCCCCGTCACCACGCGCACGATGAAGAGCAGCGCCACCGAGCCGATGAAAGCGACGAACAAGCTCCAGAGGTTGAAGCCAGTGAAGCCCTCGCCGCCGAAAAGGCTCACGATGAAGCCGCCGAGGAAAGCGCCGACGATGCCGACGACGATGTCGCCTAAGAGACCCAATCCGCCACCCCGAACGACCAGACTGGCCAGCCAGCCGGCGACCCCGCCGACGACGATCCAAAGCACTATATCCATGGTAACCTCCCGAATTCGAGGACGGCTCTTTAGTTTCACTGTGCAGCCGTGTGTGATGGCTCCGGCGTGCGGGCGATGATGTAAGCCCTTGCCCGGTCTTCTGCTCTATGGTCGCAATCTTCGTGCCATCGCCGGCGGAGCGCGCTCTTTGCCACTCTCACCCGTTGTCAGGCGGCGGCACGTACTCAGTGGGCGTGGCGCCTGACGCTGGCACGGTCGGCACTGGCGGCGCGGTCGGCGTCGCGTTGACCACGCCGGTCTGGTGGTCGAGTGACGCGACGAGCATCGCGTGGATGATGTTCGTCGTCAGCTTCGAGATCGCCTCGTTGCCGCGCAAGAGGTTCGGCTGGTTGGCCCCTGGCGGCGAGAGGTCGTCCAGTCCCCAGCCCCACCAGATCGAGCCGGCGTCGAAGACGATCGCGCCCGACGCCGCGCGATAATAGGACGTGCTCGCCATCAGCGTGATGGAATGGCTGCCATCCGCTATGACGACCGGCGAGCGCGAGAGCAGCACCACCCCAGGCGGCGCCGTCTGGCTGTCGATCGCGCCGTCCACCTCATAGCCAAGCAACCCACCCGCGATGTGCTCGCCGGGCTTGAGTCCCGTGCCGATCTCGAGGGGATCCGGCGTGTTGGTCGCCACCCAGTCAGGCATGTAGCGCCCGAAGGGGAAAAACCCAATGTATTCGATCCCCAGCAATTCGTTTTCAGGCCGGTGCAAGATAGGGTCGCGCCAATAGGTCGTCACCAGATCGGGATGAGCGGGATACATCGGGTCGTTCGCGGGGTTCGCTTGCGGATCGCCCGGCGTCCAGTGCGAAGAGACTTTATAGCAGACGAGCATGCGATCGGGCGCGCCGCTGGCGTCCGGCTCGTAGCGCGCCTGCCAATAGCTGGCGTTGGCGCCAAAAAACCCCAGGCTGACACCGCTGTCGCGCGCCGCTTCGATGCCGTCGCGCATCGCTTTCGTCCAATATTCGTCGTGGCCGATCGAGAGAAAGAGGGCGTGGCGATCGAGCAGATCGGCGTGCTCCGAGACATCCACGTTCGTCGTGTAGGTCACGTCGAGACCGGTGCGCTCCATCCAGCGCACGGTGTGGATGTCCCACCCCAGGAAGAAGCCGCTGCCCGCCGATTGCTCATAAGGCCGGTTGAAGCTCACTTTGGTGCCCAGCGTCATCCCCGGTGGGTGCCGCGTCGCCGGCAGGATGGTGTAAAGACTCGCGCCGCCCCATTCGTTATACGCCTGATAGGTGTTGACCGCGAAGCTGGCCAGCGCGGCGGCGCGCGAGGCGTCGTCGCGCACCACGAGGGGAATGTATGATTCCGCGCCGTTAGTCGCCGTTAGCTTGACGAGATACATGCCGCTCAGCCAGCCCGCGCCGATCGGCAGGGTGAAAGACGGCCGCCAGTGCGCGTCGATCTCGATGGTCTTGGGATCAATCGTGCAGGCGTGGCAGCCGACCAGGCCGGTCTTAGGCGTCCAATAGCCCTGCGCGGCGCTGATGAGGCCGGTCCGCGCATACATCAGGCGGCCGCCGAGACCTTGATACCAGCCGATGCGATAGACATCGACGCGATAGCCGACCGGCGCGACGGAGCTGATGTAGAGCGAGACGCGCGCGCCGGGCAGCGCCGACACGACGCCGGCATAGCCCTGGATGTAGCGCGTGGCGGGCACGCCGCCGATGAGCGTGCCCCTGGCGGCGCGACCGTCGAGCATCCACGCGGTCGTGCCGGGGCGGCGGTTCTCGACGGCGATGGGCGACGTGGTGGAAAACGCGGTCGTCTCAAGCGGAGCCTGCGCCGTTCTCTGCGCGACGCTCGCGGCGAACAGCGGATGTCGCAGCAGCAGCAGAGTGACGAGCGCGACGGCGAGCATGGCGCCCGCAGCGCCGCTCAGCACGATCGCCGCTGTCCGCCTGGGGTTGTGCGCCGTCACCGGCATGGTTATCATCGCATCCTTGCTTTCCACGTGAGATCCGTCGCGTGCATCCATAGCAGCCAGCGCGCCAAAGTCGCGGCACCTGTCAGAGTGACTCAGGCGCGGTTGATGATCTTGCTGAGCTGAGCGTGAAGAACTAAAGCAGGCAGCCAGCACGAGCGAAACAAGATACAAGCAGAAGGAAAAGCGCCAGATAGTTTCACCCGGAACCACCCGGCGCTTTGCATCATCACCTAAACGCCCCAGGAAGTTTAATTTCCTTGAAGCCAGGTGATAGTAAAATCACCATACAAATCGAGCGGTCCTATGTTCGTGAGCTGGTGGTTGTTGTTTAGATCAACGATATTGGAGTAAGCGTGAGGGGAGGAAGGAGTGATATACTGATTGTTTGCTTCACAGCTATCAAACTCCAGATTGTGTTTCCCATTCACCCCTCCGTTGGGATTCCACTCTGCTAGATCAATAGGGTTGAAGTAGCTGTCGTACACTTGCTCGCCGACACATTCGGCAGAGGCGCTATCAGAGTTGTAGCTCGTAATGCCTTTGATGTTCCCGCAGTCTCCCATGTTACCGCGATGTCCGGTTGTGTCAAGCTGGCAGTAATTACTGCATCCTGCTGAGGCGTTGTTGATGTAGAAGTAATCCCATCCGTCATTATTTACGTTTGACTCGACGGTTATGTAGACGTAGTCTCCAGGGTGGAGGTGGCACAGAGGCAAGTTCTGGGGTAATATGGTCAACGGAGGTGATTGTGAATTGCTATTCACAATTTCCCAGAAGGATTCGGCGTACTGAATCCATTTCCCGTTATAGTAAAGTGGGTACATTCTAACGCCGACCTGCACTAAGACGTTTGGTTTCGTGACACCGGAATCTCCTCCTACACCGACCCAAAAGCCCACTTGTGCGTTCGTGTCAGAAAGACTAATCGTTGGTACATAGAAGCCCACTGATGCCTCACGGTACACACCGCGTGGGCAACCAGACTCAACAGCTTCATTATCAACCCAATTGCCCGTGGTATAACTCCCTGGACCATAACAGGTCGTTGATGCTCCGAGAGTGAGTTTATGGACTGTCGACAATACAGAAGAGACGCTACGTGTGGCCGATGAGTGAGAATTTGTGCCAGGTAAAACGAACTGAAGAGGCAGAATCATCAGCCCCGCGATCAAGAGGAGAGTGTTTCGAAGCCAGGAGTGCACGTAGGTAATCCGTTCCATTGATGAACCGGTCTCCTAATTTCAATTCGAAGCTCACATGTGCTACTGGTTTCGTTATGGTGGCCGGTTCCCTTATAAAAAGAAAGCCACACAAGTAAATTTCATAGCACGCATAAGCAACTTTTTTTGACAGCACGTCTACTGTCAAGGCAAGTATACAGGGGATGACCTCAAAAGTCAAGGACGCGTGCTCCCTCAGCCAGGGCTTTTTCATCAGCTTGATGAGTAACTTACATGACCTTGCTCTCAGCTTCTTCTTTCGGAGTATCAGGCTCACCGATGTGTGCAGGATAGATCGCCTTGAATTGCACGGCACTGCTATCGTGTATTGATACACAATAGCTTTTTTATACGGCCTCGATTACCAAGCTTGCCTGTGCAGGTGATGACGAGCGAAGAGATCACCGCAGCCCAGGCTGTGAGAGGCTGCGCGTTTACGTGAAGGCGGACTTACACAACGCCGAATCGCCATCCAGCGGCAACGCCAACTCGATCTCGTCGCGGATGGGGATGCCGTTGGCCGCGACGAGCGGAATCTCTGGCGCGAGCGTGCGGGCGCGCTCATGGCGCGTCGCCCATCGTCGCCAGCGCGGCCTGGGCATATTTGCTGGGCAGCGCGCGGCCCAGAGCTTTCCCCAGAAAGGCGCCGGCGCGTACCACGGCGTCGAGATCGATCCCGGTCTCGACGCCAAGCCCGCGCAGCATATAGAGCAGGTCTTCGGTGGCCAGATTGCCTGCCGCGCCAGGGGCGAAGGGGCAGCCGCCCACGCCGCCAGCCGCGCTGTCAAACGTGCCGACGCCCAGCTGGAGCGCCGCGAGGACGTTCGCCAGCGCCGTGCCGCGAGTGTCATGCAGGTGCAGCGCCAGTCGATCGGCACCGGCCAGCGCGATGAGCCGTGGCACCAGCGCCGCGATCTGATCCGGCGTGGCGACGCCGATGGTGTCGCCGATGCTCACCTCATACACGCCCAGGTCGAGCAGCCGCCCCGTGACATCCAGCACCGCCTCGGGCGCGACCGCCCCCTGATAGGGGCAGCCAAACGCCGTCGAGACATAGCCGCGCGCGCGCATGCCGTGCTCGCCTGCCAGCGCCACGACGGGGCGAAAGGCGGCGAAAGATTCGTCGATCGTCATGTTGATATTCGCGCGGGTAAACGCCTCACTGGCCGCCGTAAAGACGGCCACGACCCGCGCGCCGGCATCGATGGCACGCCGCATGCCCTTTTCGTTGGGCACGAGCACCGGATAGTCCACACCCTCGCGCCGCGTGATGCCGGCCATCACCTCGGCGGCGTCGGCCAGCTGAGGGATCGCCCTGGGGCTAACGAACGAGGTCGCCTCGATGACGCCAAAGCCCGCCGCACTGAGCAGATCGATGAAAGCGATCTTTTCCGCCGTGGGGACGATCGCTTTCTCGTTTTGCAGGCCGTCGCGCGGTCCAACCTCGACCACGCGCACCCGCCGGGGAATACTCTCGAACATATCGCGCGCTCTCTCAGATTCTAGGAACGAGACACGAAAAACACGAAGGAAGAGGAAGAACACGAAAGCAGTTTCGCGCTTTTCGTGCGGCGCAGCCCTTCGTGCCTTTCGCGTTCCGTCTTCTACCTAAAAAGCCCTGCTAGGCGAAGTTGTCGATGCGCACCGGCTCGATGACATCCGCCGGAGTGAAGCCGAAGACGCGCGCATAGAAATAGAACTCGGCGTCGAGTGAGCGCTTGATGTTTTCGGATTTGCGAAAGCCGTGCTGCTCGCCCTCGAAGGCCAGATAGGCGACCGGCAGACCCTTGGCGCGCAGCGCGTTGACCATCAGCTCAGACTGATCGGGCGGCACGACTTTATCCTCGAGTCCCTGAAAGAAGATCACCGGGCACGAGATCCGGTCGCTGAAATGGATCGGCGAGCGGTCGTGATAGAGATCCGCCCGCGCGGGATAGGGGCCGATGAGATTTTCCATGTCGTGCGACTCGAATTTGTGCGAGTCACGCAGCGCCACCAGATCGCTGATGCCGAAATAGCTGGCACCGGCCTTGAAACCGTCACGGAACGTCAGCGCGCACAGGGTGGTATAGCCGCCAGCGCTGCCGCCGCGAATGGCTAGCCGATCGCCGTCCACCAGCCCTTGCGCGGCCAGATATTTCGCGCCGTTGACGCAATCGTCGAGATCGACCACCCCCCACTGGCCCGCCAGCCGCTTGCGAAACGCGCGACCATAGCCCGTGCTGCCACCGTAATTCACGTCCAGCACGGCAAAGCCGCGACTGGTCCAATACTGCGTCTCGAGATCGAGCACGCTGCTCGTCGCCGACACCGGTCCGCCGTGGCTCAGCACCAAGAGCGGAGGTAGCTGGCCGGCGGGCGCGGTGAAATCGTCATTCTTGGGCGGATAATAGAAGCCATACGCCGTCAGCCCGCCCTCAGTAGGGAACTCGATCGCCTGGGGTGCGGAGAGATACGCGGGTGAGATCGTCAGCGCAGACCGGCGTCGCACCACCGTGAATCGCCGCGTGGGGAGATCGTAGAGCACCAGCGCCGTGAACTGATCTGGGGCGCCGACGGTCATCACCGCGCGGCTGCCGCTCACGCGCACCCCGCTCAGTGATGTGTACGGTGTGGGGATCTCGTCGAGCGCGCCGGTGGTCGTCGCCAGCCGCGCCAGGCGCCAGGCGCCATTTTGGGTGAACGCGCACAGCATCTCATCCGCCGAGATGAAGCCGTAGGTGGACTGGCCAAAGACCCATTGCGGCACGCCAAACTCGACGTCTTTGGGGCAGACGGGCGCGATCGCGCCGCTCGCTTCGCGGCGATACAGATTCCACCAGTCCGTGCGGTCCGAGACGAAATAGAGCCGCCCGTCGGGGGACCATTCCGGCAGGCAGATCGACTCAGCGCGCCCGCCCGCCACCTGTTCCGCATTCACGATGCCGCCGTCGGGGCCGATCTCGCCCAGCCACAGCTCGGTGCCGTCCCACGGCATGTTGGGGTGGTTCCACGTCAGCCATGAGAGCTGCTTGCCGTCGGGGCTGAGTCGCGGATTGGAGTAGAAGTCGTTGCCGCTGGCGAGCGTCACGGCCTCGCCCGCGCCGTCGAGCGGCACCGCGACCAGCGTGTTGACTGCCTCGCGCGATGGGTCCGTGTGATCCTCGCGCACGCTGATCAGCCGGTCGCGCGCCGCGTCGAGCACGAAATCGGCATAGCGCACATGATTGTCGGGCGTGATGGGCGCGATCGCGCCGTCGGGCGTCCGGCGATAGATGCGCTGATCGCTGAGGTTGGCGAAATACACCGTGCCGCCGGTGACGAGCCACGCGCCGCCGCCATATTCGTGCACCAGCGTGCGCGCGTAATACGGCGCGCCGACCACTTCGCTGACCTGCCCATCGGGCGCGCGGCGCATGATGACCGAGCGCCCGCCGTCAGAGGGATGGCTCTCGACCCAATAGAGGTCGTCGCCATCCAGCGCGCCGCCGCCGATGCCGATCACTTCGCTGACGATGAGATCGGACGTGATGGGGGATTTCCACGCGCCAAAGGGCGCGATGTGAGGAGTGGACATGTGAGGGATTCAGGCTCCTTGGTGTGGGTGAAGCGGCGCGATCGCTTGCGCCACGAACTGGCTACGACACTGTAGCATCTGGACGCCGTGGTGGAGAGGGGAGGCGTGCTAGCGTTTGTCGCCAGGCCCCACCGGCTCGCCGATATCCTCGAACATCGACGCCAGCTTAGCCGCCTGATCGGAGAGGATCAGGGCGTCGATGAAGGGATCGATCTCGCCTTCGAGCACTTTGGAGAGATTGTGCAGGCTCATGTTGATGCGATGGTCGGTCACGCGGTCTTGCGGAAAGTTATAGGTGCGAATCTTTTCGCTGCGGTCGCCGGTCTGCACCTGCGAGCGACGGGCGGCGCCCTCAGCCTGGGCGCGTTTTTGCTGCTCGAGATCCCACAGACGGGCGCGCAGCACGCTCATGGCGCGAGCGGTGTTTTGAATCTTGCTGCGCTCGTCCTGGCAGGTGACGACGATGCCGGTGGGGAAGTGGGTGATGCGCACGGCGGAATCGGTGGTGTTGACGCCCTGGCCGCCGTGCCCGGTCGAGCGATAGACATCAATGCGAATATCTTTTTCGTCGATGTGCACATCGATATCCTCAGCCTCGGGCAGGACGACGACCTTAACCGTAGAAGTGTGAATGCGCCCGTTGGCCTCGGTGGCAGGCACGCGCTGCACGCGATGAGTGCCACCCTCGTATTTCAGGCGGGCATAGGCGCCGCGCCCCTTGACCTGCATGACGACTTCTTTATAGCCGCCGATGCCACTTTCGTTCTCGTCGAGCACCTCGGCGGACCAGCGACGCTTGTCGGCATAGCGCGCATACATGCGAAACAGCTCGGCGGCGAACAGGCCCGCCTCGTCGCCGCCCGCGCCAGCCTGAATGGTCATGATGGCGTCGCGATCGTCCATGATGTCGCGGGGCAAGAGGGCGACTTTGATCTCGCGCTCCAGGTCGGCGGATTGCGCCCGGAGGGTGTCAAGCTCTTCGCGCGCCAGCGCGCGCAAGGCCTCGTCGCTCTCGTTCATGAGCGGCTCGGTTTCTTGCCGGAGCTCATCGATCGCTTTCCATGCGCGATAGAGGCGCACAAGCTCGCCCAGGCTCGCCTGCTCGCGGCCAAAGCGCTCGAGCAGCGAGGAATCGCCGAGTGTCTCTGGCTGGCCCATGAGAGCATTCAACTCTTCATAGCGGCGCTCGATCGTTTGCAGCTTGGTGACGAGGGTGCTCTCCAACAAAATCCTCCCGGCAAGTAACAGGTTGTCTCGACGACAGCCATTATATTGTATCACACGGCGGCGGGAGAGGATGTGGCTGGCGGTTGATGAGCATGTACAAATTAAGGCGACGGCGTTCCTCGCACGGATCGCGTATCCCGAACTGACGTTAAAGTAGCATTGGTTACGCGGCGCTCACCTCTGGCTGACCCAGCGTGATCATGCGCTCGACCGACTGCGCCAGCGGCGGCATCGGCGGCTCTGTCACCATCTCGCTCGCGGCGATGTCGTAATAGCGCAAGAACGTCGCGATGAACGGCTCGACGAGCGCCGGGTCGAATTGCGTGCCCGACCCGCGCCGCAGCTCGGCGACGATTTGCGCGGGCGACAACCCTTTGCGATAGGGCCGGTCCATATGCATCGCCGAGACGGCGTCGGCGACGATCATGACGCGCCCGATGAGCGGCACCTCTTCACCACACAGGCTGCGCGGATAGCCGCGACCGTCCCACCGCTCGTGGTGATGGCGCACCGCCTCGATAAGATCCGGATCGGTCTCAGGGGGCAACAGGCAGCGCAGCAGCGCCTCAGAGAGCACGACGTGCTGTCGCATCGTGTCATATTCCGCGTCGGTCAGCCGCCCCGGCTTGCGCAGCACGGCATCGGGCACGCCCACTTTGCCGACGTCGTGCAAGAGGCCGGCGTCATAGAGCAAGGCCACCCGCGACGGCGGCAGCGCGATCTCTTGCGCCAGCAGCCTCGCAAAGGTACCCACCTCTTCTGAGTGCTCTTTCGTATAGCGATCCTTATGATCGACCGCCGTCACCAGCGCTTCGAGCACGCCAAAGCTGCGCAGATCAACCACCCGCCCGGCGATTGGCTCTTCGCTGCTCTTGGCGACACGCCAGCAATTGCCGCCGTCGTGCTTGGCATCATTCATCGCCGCCTCAGCGCTGGCGATCAGGTCGAGGAGCGTGTCGCCGTCACGTGGAAAGGCCGCAATGCCCACCGCCAGGGTCAGCGGCATGCGCTCGGCGTCTTCACGCGGGCGAAACAGGCTCGCGACGATTGATTCCACCAGCGATTGCGCGATCTGTCGGGCCTCGGTGATCTCGGTGTCGGGCAAGATCGCCAGGAATTCGTCACCCCCATAGCGCCCCAAAAGGTCGGACGAGCGCAGCGTCTGGCGTAGCACCTGGGCCGTGTGCACGATGATCTTGTCGCCAATCTGATGACCATATGTCTCGTTAAAGAGCTTGAAGCGATCGAGGTCCATCATCAGGACGGCGAAGGGCGACGTGGTGCGCTTCGAGCGCACAATCTCTTCGCCCAGGCGGTTGTGCAGCGCGCGGTGATGATACAAGCCGGTCATGGCGTCGTGGTCGGCGCGCGCTTGCGCTTCCGTGAAAAGGCGGGCGTTTTCGAGCGCGGTGGCGAGCTGGTTGGCCACCGCCGGCAGCATGCCCAGCCGGTCGAGACGGCTGAGCCTGTCAGGCGAGGGCGAGATCGCCAGCAAGAGCGCCAGCGGCTCGGAGGCTTGCGCCATGATGGGCAGCACCGCCGCCGAGCGAATGGGGAGCAGCGACGAGGGCAGCGCGCCGCCGACGAGCAGCCCCGCCGTCTTGCCGGCGCTGGTCGCGGCGAGGTGCTCGCGCTGACGCAGCGCGACGGCAACCATGCTAGTGCTGTCCGGCCGCATCACATACGCCCAGCGAAACATCGCCTCAGCCTCGTCGCCGACTGCCGCGAGCGTCGTCAGCGTCTTGCCGTCGTTGGCATAGCGCATAAAGGCGAGCGAGACATCGGGCGGGCACGCACGCGCGAGAATCGCCTGAATGTCGGCCTGATCAGGCGTCAGCGAGGTCAGCGACCAGCTGATCGTCGTGAGGGCGTCGGCTTCGGCGGCGCGCGTGGCAACCTCGCGCATCAGCTCGCTCTCGTGCTCGCGCTCTTGCTCGATGAGCAGCGTCAGCGTAAAGATCGACGCGATCTGTGGAATGGCGTCAATCAAGCTTGCTGATGCGTGCCAGTAGATGAGCAGCATGCACAGCGAGAGAATCGCGTTGTTCAGCCAGGCGAGGGCGTTGGGGAAATAGACCACGCAGGTCAGCGCGCTAAACACGAATGTTAGGTAGAGGCTGGGCAGATCGCCGGGGACGAGCAGCCCCAGCGCCAGATAGCACGCCGCCGGCGCCGCCAACAGCCACGGGGCGGCCCGGGGCGAGTGGTCTTCGGCCAGGCGAATGCCAAAGAGCGCGACCGAGATCAGGGCCGCGACGGCACACAGACTATAGAACATCAGAAAGAGGGAATCGGGCGCCAGGCTCACGATGAGCGATTCACTGACCGCCAGCAGGACGACGATCCACGACACCTGCATGACGCGCTGGCGCGGCACGGCGCGCACGATGCGCGTGACCGGCGCGCCGAGTCGCCGGCCCAGGGTTGCCCACGGACGCTGCGCCATCGATCGATCGCCTCTCTCACCGTTGCGAATGGCAGGGGCCATCCTCTCACGCTCACCTATCGGCACAGGTCGCGTGTGGCATAAGAGCGAGATCGCGGCGCGCCACGGCGCTCTCGTCGCGCCAGATGCGACCAGCCAATATGAGGCATCGGCCCTGTCGCAAGGCCTATGCGATTTGACAAAGAGCCAGCCGTGTGATAGTCTTTGGTATTGTATGCGACGAGTTGTCAGGCCCAATCATCCGTCATGCCAGCGCGCGAGCGCGACCGCGCGGAACATGCGCCGCGCTCGCCACGCCACCTCTGGCGGCGGTTTAGGCGCGACATGATGAGCGACTGTCGGACAGCCAGGCACATTCTCAAATTTGTTCCGTGGGTGGAGGCCGCAGCGTGCCAACAATCAATCAGCTTGTACGCAAAGGGCGCACGAGCAAGATCAAAAAGAATAAGGCACCGGCGCTGCAATTCTCGTTTAACGCGCTCAAAAACCGCGTCGAGAAAATGCGCGGGTCGCCCCAAAAGCGGGGTGTGTGCACGCAGGTGCGCACGATGACGCCCAAAAAGCCGAACTCCGCGTTGCGCAAGATCGCGCGCGTGCGCCTGTCGAACCAGATGGAAGTGACAGCGTACATTCCCGGCGAAGGGCACAACCTGCAAGAGCACTCGGTGGTCTTGATTCGCGGTGGCCGCGTGAAAGATTTGCCGAGCGTGCGCTATCACATCGTGCGCGGCACGCTCGACAGCCAGGGCGTCGAAAAGCGGCGCCAGGGGCGGTCCAAATATGGCGCTAAGCGGCCCAAAGCCGGTGGCGCGGCTGCCAAGCGCTAACACGGATCGGCGGCGCCCGCGCGGGGCGTCGCGCGTGACGGCGAGTCGTCACCAGCAACGGGCGGGCATGCGGCCCGCCCAGGCATAACGGAAACACAGACTGGCGTTTAAACCCGTGTGGGCCAGCCGAGCGACGACATCGTTCGCCGCGCCGCGCCGGCCGCTCTGCTCGATACCAGCCGCGCGTGCGCGGTCGGGTCGGCGGTTGACGATACGGGCCGACGCGCCCCCAGTTGGCGTCGGCACATTGATGAGCGCGTCCTCTTTGGCGCTCGATTGAGGGACTCCCGACGCCCCGCTGCGGGGTGACATCATTGGGAGGTCTCCTGCTATGCCCCGACGAGGGAAAGTCATTCGGCGTCCGGTCATCCCCGACGTCAAATACGCGAACCGCCACGTCACGCAATTCATCGGGCGCCTGATGTACAGCGGCAAGCGCAGCCTGGCCGAGCGCATCATCTATGACTCGCTCGACATCATCGAAGAGCGCACCAAGAACACAGCGGACGAGCGCCTCAAGCGCCCCCCGATCGACATCTTCGAGCAGGCCCTGCGCAACGCCATGCCCACCGTCGAGGTCAAGCCCCGGCGCGTGGGTGGCGCGACCTACCAGGTGCCCGTCGACATTCGCAGCGAGCGACGCACGGCGCTGGCCATGCGCTGGCTCATCTCAGCCGCGCGCACCCGCAAGGGCCGCACGATGTCTGAGCGGCTCGCGTCTGAATTGCTCGACGCCGCGTCCATGCAGGGCGCGACGATCCGCAAAAAAGAAGAAACCCATAAAATGGCCGAGTCGAACAAGGCCTTTGCCCATTATCGACGGTGAGGAACATGGCGAGAGAATATCCGCTCGAACGGACACGCAACATCGGCATCATCGCGCACATCGACGCCGGCAAGACCACCACGACGGAGCGCATCCTTTTCTATACGAAAAAGATTCACCGCATCGGCGAGGTGCACGAAGGCGCCGCGACGATGGATTGGATGCCCCAGGAACAAGAGCGCGGCATCACCATCACCTCGGCGGCGACGACGTGTTTCTGGCACGACCACCGCATCAACATTATCGACACCCCGGGCCACGTCGATTTCACCGTCGAGGTCGAGCGGTCGCTGCGCGTGCTGGATGGCGGCGTGGTCGTCTTTGACGCGGTGGCCGGTGTCGAGCCGCAGTCAGAGACGGTGTGGCGCCAGGCCGACAAATATCACGTGCCCCGCATCTGCTTCGTCAACAAGATGGACCGCGTGGGCGCCGATTTCTGGCGCACCGTGCAGATGATCACCGACCGGCTGAACGCGACACCGCTGCCCATTCAAATCCCCATTGGCCGCGAGAGCGACTTTCAGGGATTCATCGACTTGATCGATCGCAAGGCCGTCGTCTTTCTCGACGACCTGGGCACGAAGTCTGAAACGGTTGAGATGCCGGCCAATCTGGTGGATGAGGCGCGCAAGCACCGAGAGTACCTGGTCGAGCGGATTGCCGAGACCGACGAGGATTTGACGCTCAAATTCCTTGAAGGCGAAGAAATCTCACCGGATGAGCTGCGCGCCGCCCTGCGCAGGGCTTGTATCAAGGGCGCGCTGGTGCCCGTGCTGTGCGGCACCGCGCTCAAAAATAAAGGCGTGCAAGCGATGCTCGACGCGGTCATCGATTATCTGCCTTCGCCCATCGAGATTCCGCCGCCGCTGGGCATCGATCTGCACACCGGCGAAGAGCGCGAGATCTTGGTCAGTGACGACGGCTCGTTCGCCGCGCTGGCTTTCAAGATCGTGGCCGATCCCTTTGGCCGGCTGACGTATATGCGCGTGTATTCGGGCACGCTCAACAAAGGCTCCTACGTGCTCAACGTCACCAAGGGCAAGCGCGAGCGCATCGGGCGGCTGCTGCAGATGCACGCCAATCACCGCGAAGACATCGACGTGGTCTATTCCGGCGACATCTGCGCGGCGGTGGGCCTGAAGGACACCTTTACCGGCGACTCGCTGTGCGACCCCGAGCACCCGGTGCAGCTGGAAACCATCGTCTTCCCTGAGCCGGTGATCTCGATCGCCATCGAGCCGAAAACGAAGGCCGACCAGGATAAGCTGGGCATCGCCCTCAACCGCCTGTCGGAAGAGGACCCTACCTTTCGCGTGCGCACCGATGAAGACTCAGGCCAGACGATCATCTCAGGCATGGGCGAGTTGCACCTCGAGGTCATCATCGACCGCATGTTTCGTGAGTTCAAGGTCGAGGCGAACCAAGGCAAGCCGCAAGTCGCCTATCGCGAGACGATCACGCGCGAGGCGTCGGCCCAGGGCCGCTTCGTCCGCCAGAGCGGCGGTCGCGGCCAATATGGCGACGTGTGGATCAAGGTCGAGCCGCTCGAGCGCGGCAAGGGCATCGAGTTCGTCAACGCCATCGTCGGCGGCGTGGTGCCCAGAGAGTATATCAAGCCGACCGAAGAAGGCGTGCGCGAGGCGCTCGAAACCGGCATCATCGCCGGCTATCAAATGATCGACATGCGCGCGACGCTCTATGACGGGTCGTATCATGAGGTGGACTCCAACGAGATGGCGTTTAAGACCGCTGGCTCGATGGGGGTGCGCGCGGCGGCCCAAAAAGCCAAGCCGGTGCTGCTCGAGCCAATCTTCAAGATGGAGGTCGTCACCTCACAGGACTTCTTTGGCGACGTGATCGGCGACCTGAACCGCCGTCGCGGCCACGTCACCGGCTCGGACGAGCGCGGCGGCACGCAAATCATCCGGGCCAATGTGCCGCTGGCCGAGATGTTCGGCTATATCAGTGACCTGCGCTCGATGACGAGCGGTCGCGCGTCGAGCAGCATGGAGTTTTCGCATTACGCCGAGGTGCCGGCGCAGATCGCTCAGGAGATCATCGCCAAGTCGGCCGGTCGCCTGACCACCCGCGTCGGGCAAGGGTAAAGCACAGTGGGGGCTGTGAGCCACGAGGCTCGCAGCCCCCCTCGCGTGAGAGCCAAAAGGGCTAGCGAGTTGGCACAGGCTAGCGTGGTGGGATACCATCAAGCATCACCCCCATTCCGCCCCTGTTGAGAAAGAGGAAGCATGCCCACTACCAAGCAACGCATCCGCATTCGGTTGCGGGCGTATGACCATCACATTCTCGACCAGTCGGCCAAGCAGATTGTCGAGACGGCTCAGGCGTCGGGCGCGACGGTTTCAGGACCGGTGCCGCTGCCGACGGAGATCAAGAAATTCACTGTGCTGCGCTCGCCCTTCACGGATAAGGACTCGCGCGAGCAATTCGAGATCCGGACGCACAAGCGTCTGATCGATATTCTCGAGCCGACCGCCAAAACGGTGGAGCAGCTGACACGGCTGAATTTGCCCGGCGGCGTGGATATCGAGATCAAGCTCTAGGCGCGTTCGCGCCACATGGGGCCAGGCGTTTCGCCTGAAAGGCGCGGGGCATGCGCAATGCCCAGCGCCGCGTGTCTCTGGCCAGTGAGCCAGGGGCACGTCACCGGCGCGAGCCGGAGAAACGGGTGGCCGGCCCCACCTGGCGCCGACGCTTGCAGCCAGCCCGACGGGGGCTGGCCGTCCGGCACGAGCAGGGCGCACGCACGCTGTCGTCACCACGACACGGCGCGGCCTCTGGCGTGCCGAATCGAGACAAGCGAGGCGAACTCTATGATCACTGGCCTGTTAGGCCGCAAGGTCGGGATGACCCAGATCTTCGCGGAATCAGGCGTGGCGATGCCTGTCACGGTCATTGAGGCCGGACCCTGCATCGTCACCCAGATCAAGACTCAAGTGACAGACGGCTATGAGGCGGTGCAGATCGGCTTTGGCAAGGCCAAGCACGCGACCCGCCCAGAGCTGGGTCACCTGGGCCACACGCTGCCCCGTACCGACGCGCAAACCAAGCGCCAGCAAGTGCAGCGCTCCAAAGCGCGCGAGGAAGCCCGCGCGCGCGGCGAAGCGGCCATCGACACTACCACTGAGGCCCAGGCTGAGGAAGCCGAGAGCCAATCCACCACTGCCGCCAAACTGTCCGGCAGAGGGCGCTCCGCCAAAAAGCGTGGCCGCGCGGGCAGTGGGCTGGGACCATTCGAGATCTTGCGCGAGGTCGAGCTGCTTGACGATGAGGAACACGCCATCGGCGAGGTCTTTGACGCCAGCATGTTTCGTGTCGGCGAGCAAGTCGATGTCGTGGGCACCAGCAAGGGCAAAGGCTTTGCCGGCGTCATGAAGCGGCACGGCTTTCACGGCGGTCAGCGCACCCACGGCCAGTCTGACCGCATGCGCGCCCCCGGCTCGATCGGCGCCGGCACCACGCCAGGCCGAGTGCTCAAGGGCACGCGCATGGCCGGGCGCATGGGCCACGTGCGCAAGACGATCAAGGCGCTGGAAATCATTCAAGCCGACGCCGAGCGCAATTTGGTGGTCGTGAGAGGGTCGATCCCCGGTCCCAACGGCGGCATCGTCCTCATTCGGAAGCAACAGGTGGTGATGTAGCCATGCCGACGGCAAAGATTGTTGACCTGAGCGGTCAGGTGGTGGGCGAGCAAGAGCTGGCCCCGGGCGTGTTTGGCATGCCCATGCACGAGGCGGTGCTGCATCAAGTCGTCACAGCCCAACTGATCAACCGACGCCAGGGCAACGCATCGACCAAGACGCGCGCGCAGGTGAGCGGCGGCAACCGCAAGCCCTATCGCCAAAAAGGCACTGGCCACGCGCGCCAAGGCTCGACCCGCGCGCCCCAATATCGCGGCGGCGGCAGCGTGTTTGGCCCCCGCCCGCACACCTATCACGCGCACGTGCAGCGCCAGATGCGCCGCATCGCGCTTCGTTCGGCGCTCTCAGACAAAGCTGACAATGAGCGCATTCTCATCGTGCGCGATCTGACGCTCGACGCGCCCAGGACCAAGACGATGCTCGCGTTTTTCGAGGCGCTCCACCTCACCGATGAGGTGCACACACATCCCTCGGCGCTTCTGCTCTTGGGCGTGCGCGACGAAAACGTCGTGCGCTCGACTCGCAACATTCCCTATACCAAGGTCGGGCACGTCGCGGCGATCAACGTGGTCGAGCTGCTCAAGCACGACTATTTGCTGCTCTCGCCTGAGGCGCTCAGCTTCATCGAAGACACCTTCGACGATGGGCTGCCGGCGGAATTGACCGAAGAGGAGGCCGAGTGATGGAGTTGACTGAGATCATCCGCCGGGGCATCATCACCGAAAAGTCGGTCGATATGCAGAAACCGACTGATGCGGCGCGGCGATCCGTCGCCAACCAGAATACCCCCAAGACCGAAGCGGATTTGACGCACCGCTATGTGTTCGAAGTAGACCTGCACGCCAACAAGATCGAGATTCGCAAGGCGGTCGAGGCGCTCTTTCCCGGCGTGACCGTGCTCGCGGTCAACACCGCGCGCATGCCGGGCAAGAGCCGCAGCGTGCGCACGCGCAAAGGGCAAAAGTTTTCTGTGGCGCGACCGTGGAAAAAAGCGATCGTCACGGTGCGAGCCAGCGAGTCGATCGCGCAGTTGCAGCCGTAAGGCGGCCACGCTGAGGGAGTAGAGACAATGCCTATCCGGCAATATCGACCAACCTCGCCCGGGCGGCGTGGCATGTCGGTGAATACCTTCGAAGAGATCACGCGCTCGAAGCCGGAGCGCTCGCTGCTCGCACCGCTGCAAAAGCACGCGGGGCGCAACAACGCCGGGCGCATCACGACGCGCCATCGCGGCGGCGGCGCCAAGCGGCGCTATCGCATCATCGATTTCAAGCGCGACAAAGACGGCGTGCCCGCCAAGGTGGCGACGATCGAGTACGATCCTAACCGCACGGCGCGCATTGCCCTGCTCCATTATGTCGACGGCGAGAAGCGCTACATTCTGGCACCGCTGGGCCTCAAGGTCGGCGACACGCTCATGTCAGGCCCCGACGCCGAGCCGCGCACGGGCAACGCCATGCCGCTCAAGAACATTCCCCAGGGCATGGTCATCCACAACATCGAGCTGCAACGCGGGCACGGCGGCCAGATGTGCCGCAGCGCGGGCGCGGGCGCGCAGCTCATGGCCAAAGAGGGCGATTACGCCCAGGTGCGCTTGCCCTCGGGCGAGCAGCGCCTCGTGCACATTCTGTGCAAAGCGACCATCGGCCAGATTGGCAATGTGGATCACATCAACGTGAGCATCGGCAAAGCTGGTCGCGCGCGGCGCATGGGCTTGCGCCCCGAAGTGCGCGGCTCGGTGATGAACCCGGTGGACCACCCACACGGCGGCGGCGAGGGTCGCGCCCCGCGCGGAGGCCCGCCGCGCACGCCCTGGGGCAAACAGGCGCTGGGCGTCAAGACACGCAACAACAAGCGGTCGGATCGCTTCATCGTGCGCCGCCGCAACGCTTCACGCAGCAAGTAACAGAGAGGGATATGGCACATGTCACGTTCGACGAAAAAGGGGCCGTACATCCACCCCTCGCTGCGCAAAAAGGTGCTGGCGATGCTGCGCAGCGGCGACAAGCGGTTGATCAAGACCTGGTCGCGCGCCTCGACGATCGTGCCCCAGATGGTGGGCATGAGCATCGGCGTGCACAACGGCAAGACCCATGTGACAGTCTTCATCACCGAAAACATGGTCGGGCATAAGCTCGGCGAATTCGCGCCCACCCGCATCTTTCGCGGGCACGCGGGCAGCCGCAACGAAAAAACCGCCTCGGTTCGCTAGGCTCGCAGGGTAAAGGAGAAGGCAATGGAAGTTCGCGCGATTCTGCGAGACCTGGGCGTGCCGCCGCGCAAGGCGCGGCTGGTGACGGAGGCCGTCAAGGGACGCAAGGTGACGGAGGCGATCGCCTATTTGCAGTTCATTCCCAACGCGGCGGCCAAGCCAGTGTGGCGCTTGCTGCAATCGGCTGTCGCCAACGCCGAGAATAACTACGCGCTCGATCAAGACGATCTCTATGTCGTGGCGATCACCGCCGACCAGGCTCCCACCATCAAGCGGGGGCGCATTCGCTCGCGCGGGCGCTATTCGCGGATTATGAAACGCCGCTCGCACATCACGGTTGTCGTGTCGGATGAGTACGAGCTCATCCCCAACGAATATCGTAAGAAAGGTTACGCGCGCTAGCGCGGCAGGGGGTGCCCGTTGGGACATAAAGTACATCCGGTCGGCTTTCGGCTTGGCGTCATCAAGGGATGGCAGTCGCGCTGGTACGCTGACAACAAAAACTATCGCGAGGTGCTCGCGGAAGACATCGCCATTCGCAAGCTGATCAACAGAGATCTGGCGAATGCCTCTGTCGCGCGCATCGAGATCGAGCGCGTGGCCGGCACGCAGATCACAGTGTCGATTTTCACCGCCAAGCCGGGCATCGTCATCGGCAAGAGCGGCGAAAAGGTCGAGCGACTGCGCGTCGAGCTGGAAAGGCTGACCAAAAAGAAAGTGCACCCCAAGATCCTCGAGATCCGCAATCCGGAGATCGAAGCGGTCCTGATCGGGCGTAGCATCGCCGAGCAGCTCGAAAAGCGCATCTCGTTTCGCCGGGCCATGAAGCAGGCCGTGCAAAAGGCCATGAAGTCTGGCGCGAAGGGCATCAAGATCATCTGCGCGGGACGCCTGGGCGGCGCCGAGATTGCGCGCAGCGAGCGCGAAGTCGAGGGGAGCGTGCCGCTGCATACGCTGCGCGCGGATATCGATTTCGCCGTCTCAGAAGCGCACACGACCTTTGGCACCATCGGCATCAAAGTGTGGGTCTACAAAGGGCTGGTGCTGCCTGGCAGGCAGCGCCAAGCGACCACCTTTCCCCAGGTGGAAACTGATCGCCCACCGCGCGATCGTGGCGATCGCGGCGACCGGCGCGGGGGGCGCGGCGATCGCGGTGGTGACCGTCGTGGTGACCGTGGCGGCGCGCGACCAATGGGTGACCGTGGCGGCGCGCGACCAATGGGCGACCGTGGCGGCGCGCGACCAATGGGCGATCGACCTCCGCGACCGATGGGCGATCGACCTCCGCGACCGATGGGCGATCGGCCCCCACGCCCCGCTGTGGTCCCCGCGCCGCAGCAGGACGCGCCAACCCCGGCACCGGCTAGTGAAACGAAGCCGGAATCGGAATCTTAACGTGGAAGCGATGCCGCGGCAGGCGCCAGACGCGATTTCCCCGCGCCAGCGAACCACTGTGGCCTAGCCGGAGGGAGCGAGCAACACCGTGTTACTATCACCTTCGCGGACGAAGTTCCGCAAACAGCACCGCGGCCGCATGCGCGGCGAGGCTCACCGGGGCAACGAGATCGCTTTTGGCGAATTTGGCCTGGTGGCCCTTGAGCCGTGCTGGATGGAATCTCGCCAGCTCGAGGCCGCGCGCCGCGCGCTCAATCACCACATCAAGCGCGGCGGCAAAGTGTGGATTCGCGTCTTCCCTGACAAGCCGGTAACGGCCAAGCCCGCCGAGACGCGCATGGGCAGTGGCAAGGGCGCGCCCGATCACTGGGTCGCCGTGGTCAAGCCGGGCCGCATCATCTTCGAGCTGGGCGGCGTCGATCTCGAGGTCGCCAAAGAGGCCATGCGCCTCGCCGCACACAAGCTGCCGATCAAAACGAAGTTTATCGCCAAAGGGGAGGCCGAAAGTGTCGAAAACTAGTCGCGGCCTCGCCCGCAAGGAGGTGCTCCGATGAGCGTGCTCAAAGGGATTAGCAAGGAACGAGAGCGTCGCACCAAGGTGCACGATATGTCGGTCGAGGATGCGCAACAAGAGCTGACCGAGCTGCGCCGCGAGCTTTTCGACCTGCGGCTGCAAATGACGCGCGGTGAGGTGCGCGATGTGCGCCAGTTCGCGCGCACGCGCAAAGACATCGCGCGGCTGATGTACAAGCTGCGCATGGCCCAATTCGAAGGCGACGAGGAAGACGTGGAATTCGTCGAGACGGCAGACGAAGACGAGGCCACTGAGACTGAGGAAGCCGAGGAGGCCACCGAAGCGGCAGACGAAGACGAAGCCACCGAGACCGAGGAGGCCGACAAAGCATGAGCGCACCCAAGACTGAGGCAGCCCCCACCCAGGGGCGCCGCGAGACCAAAGTGGGTCGGGTCGTCAGCGACAAGATGCAAAAGACCATCGTGGTCGTCGTCGATTCGCTCAAGCAGCATCGCATCTATAAGAAGAGCTATCGCTGGTCGAAGCGCTACAAAGTGCACGACGAAGACAACAGCGCGCGCATCGGCGACGTGGTGCGCATCGAAGAGACGCGACCGCTGAGCAAAGAGAAGCGCTGGCGCCTGGCTGAGATTCTCACGCGGGGCAGCGGCGCGCCAGCGGTGGCCGAGATCGCGACGGCCGACGTGCCCGCCGAGGCGGATGAAGACAAAGAGGAACAGCCATGATTCAGCCACAATCCCGACTCAAAGTGGCCGACAATACCGGGGCGCGCGAGATCATGTGCATCCGCATTCTCGGTGGCTCGGCCAAGAAATCCGCCGAGGTGGGCGACAAAATCAAGGCCTCGGTGAAAAGCGCGATGCCCAATGGGGCAGTGAAAAAGGGCGATGTCGTCGACGCGGTCATCGTGCGCATCGCCAAAGAATATGGCCGGCCCGACGGCTCATACATCCGCTTTGACGACAACGCGGCGGTGATTTTGAGCGCTGGCAACAATCCGCGCGGCACTCGCATCTTCGGGCCGGTCGCGCGCGAGCTGCGCGACAGCGGCTTCATGAAGATCGTGTCGCTGGCGCCGGAGGTGTTGTAAGCGATGGGACGCAAAAAGCCACTGATTCCGCATCATCTCGCTCATATCAACGTGCTCAAGGGCGACACGGTGCTCATCATTACCGGCAAGGACAAGGGGCAAGAAGGCAAGGTCGAGCGCACCTTTCCGCGCAGCAGCCGCGTGCTGGTCGAGGGGCACAACCTCGCCAAGCGGCGCATGAAGCCGCAGCAGGGCACCGCCCAGGCGGGCACGATTGAAAAAGCTATGCCCTTGCACATCTCGAACGTCATGGTCAAGTGCACCGAGTGCGGCGAGCCGACGCGCGTGGGGCACGAGCGCGTGCCCCAGGGCCACGACCAGCGCGTGCGCGTGCGCCGCGTCTGCAAAAAGTGCGGCAAGCCCATCCAAGACCAATCACGGTCGATAAGGAGCTAGCATCATGGCTGAGACTCGATTGCGCCAACGCTACGCCACGGAAGTCGTGCCGGCGTTGCGCAAGCAATTTACCTATTCCAGCGCGATGCAAGTGCCCAAGGTCCATAAAATCGTCCTCAACATCGGCATGGGCGAGGCGATTCGCGACGGCGGCGCCAAAGCCATGGACAACGCCGTGCGCGATCTGGGCGACATCACCGGCCAGCACGCCGTCGTGACAATCGCCAAGCGCTCGGTAGCGACTTTCAAGCTGCGCGAGGGCAACAAGATCGGCTGCATGGTCACACTGCGCGGCGCGCGCATGTATGACTTTCTCGACAAGCTGATCAACGTGGCCCTGCCGCGCGTGCGCGACTTTCAGGGCGTGTCGCCCAACGCCTTTGACGGGCGCGGCAACTATAGCCTGGGACTGCGCGAGCAGCTGATCTTTCCAGAGATCGACTACGATAAGATCGACCGTGTGCGCGGCCTTGAAGTGACCATCGTCACCACAGCGCGCACCGACGAAGAGGGCCGACAGCTGCTCAGACTCCTGGGCATGCCATTCAAGAAATAACGGAGACCAGAGCATGGCAAAAATCTCGATGATTGTGAAATCGCAGCGCCGGCCCAAGTTTTCGACACGCCAGCACAATCGTTGCGGCGTCTGCGGTCGCCCGCGCGGATTCATCCGCCATTTTGGGCTGTGCCGCATCTGCTTTCGCGAGCGGGCATTGCGCGGCGAACTGCCGGGCGTGACGAAATCGAGCTGGTAAGCGCTGCGAAAGGGGCGAAACGCTCATGAACATGACTGATCCTATCGCCGACATGCTGACGCGCATTCGCAACGCCGCGATGGCGCGCCACGTGCGCGTGTCGATTCCCGCTTCCATCATGAAGCTCGGAATCGCGAGGATTCTCAAAGAAGAGGGCTATATCAAGGACTACGAGCTGGTCAAAGACACCCCCCAGGGGACGATCAGGGTGACGCTGCGCTACGTCGAAAAGCGGCCCGTGCTGACCCAGCTCAAGCGCGTGAGCAAGCCAGGTCTGCGCGTCTACACCAAGCACGAGGACATCCCTCGCGTGCGCGGCGGCCTGGGAACGGCAATCATCTCGACGCCCAAGGGGCTGATGACAGGGCGCAAAGCCTATCAGCAAGGCGTGGGCGGCGAAGTAGTGTGCTATATCTGGTAACGGCGCCCAGCGGGCGTGACCGGCCAGGCACGAAATGACGAAGAGAGTCGGGGAGTGAAACTATGTCACGCATCGGCAAAAAGCCCATTCCGGTGCCCAAGGGCGTCACGGTCGATATTGCCACGGGCAATCAGGTGACGGTCAAAGGGCCGAAGGGCACGTTGAGCCGCCAGTTGGCGCCCGACATCACCATCGCGCGCGACGCCGAGAGCCTGGTGATCACGCGACCCGACGACAGCCAGTCGCACAAGGCGTTGCACGGCCTGACGCGAACGCTGTTGGCGAATATGGTGACAGGGGTGACGACCGGCTTTACTCGCAACCTGGAGATCAACGGCACGGGCTATCGTGTCAACAAAGTGGGCACGAATCTGATCTTTCAGGTCGGTTACTCACATCCCGTGCAGTTCGACCCGCCCGCAGGCATTCAGTTCACCGTCGAGGGAACGACGAAATGCTCGGTCAGCGGCATCGACAAAGAGCTGGTCGGGCAGGTCGCGGCGCAGATCCGCGCGATTCGCAAGCCTGAGCCGTACAAGGGCAAGGGCATCAAATATGCCGAAGAGATCGTCCGGCGCAAGGCTGGCAAGGCCGGCAAAGTGGGTGGAAAGAAAAAGTAAGCATGATTAAGCAATTCAACGCCAACAAGGCCCGCCAGCGCCGCCATCGGCGGGTTCGACGCAAAATCGCGGGCACTGCGGCGCGCCCGCGTCTGTCGGTCTATCGCAGCGACAAGCACATCTATGCGCAGATCATTGACGATGAAGCCAGCACAACGCTCGTAGCGGCATCGACGCTCGAAGCTGAGGTGCGCGCCGCCAAGCTCATGCCGCTGACCGTGCCAGAGGGGCAAGAGCCGCCCACAGGTGTGACCGGCATTCTCGACAATCACAAGGTGGCGCTGGCACGCAGCGTGGGCCAGACGCTGGCTCAGCGCGCGAAAGCACACGGCATTACCCAGGTGGTCTTTGACCGTGGCGGCTACCCCTATCACGGGCGGGTGGCGGCTCTGGCTACAGGCGCGCGCGAAGGGGGTCTCGATTTCTAATGCCACGAATTGACGCGAAACAGCTCAATCTCGAAGAAACGGTCGTCAAGGTGAGCCGCGTGGCCAAGGTGGTCAAGGGCGGCAAGCGGTTCAATTTCCGCGCGCTGGTCGTCGTCGGCGATCGCAGCGGTCACGTCGGTATGGGCCTGGGCAAGGCCGCTGAGGTGCCCGACGCCATTCGCAAGGCCGGTGAGGACGCCCGCAAGCACATCATTCAGGTGCCGCTGGTGGGCACGACGATCCCCTATCAGACGCGCACGACGTTTTCGTCGTCCGAAGTCATGCTCAAGCCGGCGGCGCCCGGCACCGGCGTCATCGCCGGCGGCGCGGTGCGCGCGGTGGTCGAGGCGGCGGGAATCCGCGACATCTTGACCAAATCGTTTGGCCACAGCGAGCTCAACACCGTGCAGGCGACGATACGTGCGCTGCGCGAGCTGCGCCAGCCGGAGGGCGAGGCCATTCGCCGCAACCGCTCGCTGGCCGATCTGGTCGGCCCCAAGGCGGCGGCGCGCTTCGCGGCGGCGGCGGCTCAATCCTCGATCGCGATGCCAGAAATGGAGCGCAGCGATCGCGGACCGCGCAGCGACCGGGGTCCGCGGCGCGACCGGGGTGGCGACCGGCGCGATCGTGGTGGTGACCGCAGCGGTGATCGCAGCGGCGACCGCCGCGCCGGTCCAGTGGCGCGCCAGCAAGGCGGCACGCCACCACCAGCGCCGGTGGCGCCTCAGCCACCAGCATCCCCGGCACAGCCGTCTGTGCCGCCTACACCTGACAACAATTAGCGCGTCTGTTGATGGGTGGAAAGTCTCACCAGCTAGCGCAAAACGACGGGTCATGATACAATGGCGAAAAGGCCCCGCCAGGGTGCGCCCGACGGCGGCTCTATACGCCAGCTGACCACGATAAGGATAGATAGAAAGCCATGCAGACCACGGCAAAGCTCCGCATCACCTGGGTGCGCAGCACAATCGGGCATCCGCAGCGGCAGCGTGACACCATCAAGGCACTGGGGCTGCACCGGCTGCATGATGTCGTCGAGCACCCCGACAACCCCAGCGTGCGCGGCATGGTGACGAAAGTCAGACATCTGGTCAAGGTGGAAGAGGTGCCGCAATGAGGTTGTCAGAGCTCAAAGCATCACCCGGCGCCCGCACGCCGCGCACCCGCGTGGGTCGCGGCCACGGCTCAGGCCGGGTCAAAACGTCGGGTCGCGGCCAAAAAGGCCAAAAGGCCCGCACCGGCTCATCGATTCCCGCGTATTTCGAGGGCGGCCAGATGCGCCTGGCGCGTCGCCTACCCATCTTGCGCGGCTTCGATAATCCGTTTCGCAAAGAATATGCGATCGTCAATGTCGGCGATCTCGAAGCATGGGACAGCGACGACGAGGTCAATCCTGACACACTGGCCGAGCGCGGACACATCCGCTCGAGAGACGCCAAAGGGCTGGTCAAGGTGCTGGGCGACGGCGATCTGACACGCAAGCTCAGCGTACGCGCGCACAAATTTAGCGAGAGCGCACGCGCCAAAATCACGGCGGCGGGCGGCAGCATGACTGTCATCGAGGTCAAAACGCCCGTCAAGACCAAGCGCGGCAAGCCAACTCCGGCATCCACCTAATCTCGCGAGGAGACTCAACTCATGTGGGACCGCCTGCGAAGCATCTGGACCTCACCAGATTTGCGCAAGAAAATCTTGTTGACGCTGGGTTTGTTGGTCGTGTATCGTCTGGCGTCGTACGTGCCGGTGCCAGGCATCGACCCGGCGACGGTGAGCAAGGCGTTTAGCTCGAACACCAACCTGAGTCAGATCTTTGGCTTGTTGTCGGTCTTCTCAGGCGGTTCCATCTCGAATTTCTCGATCGTGGCGCTGGGCGTCTATCCCTACATCACGGCGTCGATCGTCATTCAGCTCTTGCAGCCGATCATTCCCTCGCTCGAAAAATTAGGGCGCGAGGGCGGCGAGGCCGGCCAAAACAAGCTGTCGCAGATCACGCGCTATCTGGCCGTTCCGCTGGCGTTCTTGCAGGGCTTTGGCCAACTGGTGCTCTTCGCCAATATCGGCGCGGTCAGCGCGAACGAGTTCAACCTGCTCAACGGTGCCACGTTCGTTCCCACGCTGGCGACGCTGCTTGTGATGACGACGGGTGTCATGTTCCTGGTGTGGATTGGTGAGATCATCACGGAGAACGGCATCGGCAACGGCATATCACTCATCATCTTCACCGGCATCATCGCGCAGATTCCGACCAACGCGTCGCAATACTTCCTCGGCAACGGCGTCGGCAGCACAGGCACCACGTCGTCGGGAAACAGCGTGGTCTTGAATCTGGCAATCTTTACCGTCGTCGTGCTGTCGCTGATGCTGCTCATCGTGCTCATCACGCTGGCCGAGCGCCGCGTGCCGGTGAGCTTCCCCTCGAAGCGCATCATCGGCAACCGCCGCGCCATGATGGAAACACGCCAGCAGAGCTACATTCCCCTGCGCATCAACCTGGGCGGCATGATCCCGCTCATCTTCGCGCAATCGCTGCTGCTCTTTCCCGTCATACTTGCCAGTTATCTGGCGGTGCCGTCGAACCCCATCGGCTGGCTGCGCAACCTGTTTACCTGGCTGAACACCAACCTGGACCCGACGACCACGCTCTACCCCATTCTCTTTTTCGCGTTGATCGTGTTTTTTACGTTCTTTTACGCCTATACGCTATGGGAACAGCAACACACGGGAGAGAACTTGCGCAAGCAAGGTGCGTTCATCGCGGGTGTGCGCCCCGGCGCGGCAACCGAGAGCTATCTGACCAACATTTTAATGCGGGTGACGCTGTGGGGGGCGATCTTCCTGGGCTTTGTCGCCATTGTGCCCTACATCGTGCCGGGCTTCCAGATTCGCGGCCTCGGCTCGACGACGGGCCTCTTTACCGCCGCGTCGCTCATCATCATCGTGCAGGTGGCGATGGATACGATCAAGCAGATCGAAGCGCAGTTGGTCATGCGCAACTATTCCGGCTTTTTGACCTAGCCGCTGGCCCTCACCCTAACCCCCTCTCTTTCACATCGGAGAGAGGGGGTTTTTTCGTAGAAATGCGTCTCTTGCACCGGAGTCGGGCCACTTGCCGCATACGAGGGAACTGTGCTATCGTATGGCACGTAGAAGGGCGTGCGGAAGGCACCCGCCGGCGGGGCTGGAGGGTTCAGCCCGGCTGGCCGCCGCAAGGACGCCCGGCAGCGATTGCGCTGACTGATCAGCAAGCAGCATGGCCCACGCATCGGCGACACCTCAGAACCGTGGAAGAGCCGCCCACGTCACCACCAGGGGCGCGGGGGCGCAATGTTGGCTGTGCCACAACGTCGCGGCACAGCGCGCGGAGCATCCGCGAGACTGTTTTTTTCGGATGCCAGAGAGGAGCGGACGTGAACCTGATTCTCATCGGCGCCCAAGGCTCAGGCAAGGGCACGCAGTCGGCACTGATCACCGAGCGCCTGGGCGTGCGCCCGCTGGCGAGCGGTGACATCTTTCGCATCGCGGTCAGCCAGGGCACGCCCCTGGGCCTCGAAGCGAAAACGTATATGGATCGCGGCGACCTGGTGCCGGACGACATCACCATTCATCTCATTCTCGATCTGCTTTCCGGTCCCGAATTCGCGCCGGGCGTCATTCTGGACGGCTTTCCGCGCACGCGCGATCAGGCCAGGGCGCTCGATGAGGCGTTGCCGCGCCTGGGACGGACCATCGACAAAGCGATTTATCTCAACGTGCCGCGACCAGTGCTGCGCGAGCGGTTGTCAGGCCGCTATGTCTGTACAGCGCCGCAACAGCATGTCTATAATATAAAGACGAATCCTCCCCGGAACGCGGGGGTGTGCGACGTCGACGGCTCGCCGTTGGTGCAGCGCACCGACGACACGCCCGAAAAGATCGAGCGGCGCTTGCGCGTCTTTTTCGAGCAGACGATCGAGGTGGTACATTATTATCGCGCGCAACACAAGCTGATCGAGATGGATGGAAATCTGCCGATCGCGGTGGTCAGCGCCGGTTTGCTCGAGGCCCTGGGCGTGCGTCCTGATTATGTGGCCTAAGGTACACGCCACGACCCGCCAGGGGTGGCGAAACAAGAGGGTATGGAAGGCATGGGCATCAACTATAAGTCGCGACGCGAGATCGAGCAGATGCGGGTCGCGGGGCGTCACGTCGGCGAGATCTTGCAGATCTTGAAGGCTGCGGTGGCGCCTGGCGTCACAACGGGCCAGCTCAACGCCATCGCGGAGCGCGAGCTGAAAGAGCGCGGCGGCATCGGCAGCTTCAAACATTACGTGATCTCCAACGGGGTGCCTCCGTTCCCAGCGGTGATCTGCACGTCAGTCAACGACGAGGTGGTGCACGGCATCCCCGGCAAGCGCGTGCTCAAAGAGGGTGACATTATCGCGCTCGACTTTGGCGCCCTCTTCGACGGCTGGGTGGGAGATTCCGGCCTGACGGTGCCAGTGGGCGCGATCTCGTCCGAGGCGCGACATTTGCTCGACGTGACGCGGCGCGCGCTCGAGATCGGCATCGAGCAGGCGGTGCCTGGCAAGCGGCTGCAAGACATCGGGCGCGCGGTGCAGACCTACGTCGAATCCGAGGGGTGCAGCGTGGTGCGCCATTACACCGGGCACGGCGTGGGCCACAAGATGCACGAGGATCCGCTGGTGCCCAACTATGTGGACCGCGAGATGCCCAATCCGCCGCTGCGCGCGGGGATGGTGCTGGCCATCGAGCCGATGGTCAACGCCGGCAAGCCGCACACGCACGTGCTCAAGGACCGCTGGACGGTGGTGACGGCGGATCACAGCCTGTCGGCCTATTTCGAGCACACGGTGGCGATCACGGACGACGGCCCAATCGCGCTGACCCGCGTGGGCTGACGCGGATGGCCCGACCGCCAACCGGTGAAAAATTGCCCCTTGACGCGCGCCTAGGCGACAGGCTATACTGAATGGTGTCACGGGGTGTGGCGCAGTCTGGTAGCGCACCAGTATGGGGTACTGGTGGTCGGAGGTTCAAATCCTCTCACCCCGACCAAACGCCTGACGAGGCTTTTCGTCAGGCGTTTCTGCTATCCGCCCCGTGTGAAGGTGAGGAAATATGGGCATTGCCGAAATCATTGAAATGATACAATACGTGAGTTCGGGATAAGCCAACCTCCTGGTATACTCGGTGGTACCAACCCTCTCACCCACCAGGAGGCGCTTACCATGAGTATACTTGATCTGTTTTGTGATGTGGACGACTTTTGGCAGAGCTATGGCCCGGACTTGGAACACCTGCTGCTGTCCAGTGGAGCCAAGAAGCGCCGCCGTGGCTGTATCATGTCCCCCATGTGCCATCCCCCTGCAGCGCGCATGCCTGAACGATCCGTGCTTCCCGCACGCGCTTTCATTGCGAAAGGATGGCCGATGCGCTCATCTGACTCTTTGACCTGTGCGCTTCATGCGCGGCGGCGGAGCAACAGTCTGGCGGCTGACGCTGTTAGGAGACGCGTGAGGCGGCTTGCCGCTGTGCGATGGCCGCTGGACGGCTGATGAGCAGTCCAACGCCATCGGCCAGCAATGAGGCGATCGCCAGAATTCCGAAGAGCAGCGGCTCAGGGAAAGATATGCCCAAGAGCGCGTCGAGAGCAAGCGATCCGGGACCCGCCAGCCCGACGGTGATGCTCGCGGCCATCAACACCAGCGTATACTCAATACCGCCTTTACTGATAATGAAGCCATTTTTCCAATGCACCTTGACCGTCGCCATGAACATCGCGCCGAGAATCCCCGCAGCGCCCAGTGGCGTCAAGAATCCCAGCGCGAGAGAGAGCCCGCCGCCCGCCTCGCCCACGATCACCAGACTGGCCCATAGCCATGTCGGCATGAAGCCCTGTTGCTCGAAACCCTTGGTCAGTCGGGTGAATCCGTTCCCGCCAAACCAGCCAAAGAGTTTTTGTGTGCCGTGTACGGCCAGCGTCAGCCCGACGACCTCGCGTAGAATGAGGATCCCTACGCTCATTGAGAGAGTCATGACTTGGTTCCTTTGGATAGTTCTGCTTTGCCGCAGCCTTCCCTTTACTGATCCCAACTTTGAAAAGTAAGGCAATTGAATAGGGGGCGTCCCGCACCCCGGCAAGGGCATCATGCCCCTCTCGCACCCTTGCCTGGCTTACGCTCGCCGCCCTTCCAGAGTCGGTCGCTCGGTCCGCGCCAGCCAGGCCCGGATATCCGGTTCATGCTCCCGATAGTGGGCATACGAGTTGCTGGCCACCGCCATCCAGGGGACCATGTCACCGGGCAATCCCAGGCGTCGCGGATCGTTCAAGACGTCCTCTGGGCAGGTGGCAATGACGGCCAGGAGCTGGCCGAACACCTGGTCCGCCTCGGCGAGCACCTCGTCAAGCGGGCGCGCGCGGCTCTCAGCGGCGATGCGGGCATTGCGCTCGTCCATGCTGAGTCCAGCCGTGTCGGGGCGCGTGTACGTCCCCGTGCTCAAAACTTGTTGGGCACCTTCCACAACTCGGCGCTCATACCAGGTGAGGTGCGCGACAAGCTCCTTCACCGACCAGGTCCCTGCGACGCCTGACTCCTCCATGCTGGCAGGGCCAACCTGGGCCAGCATGGCGTTCCATTGGGTCCGCTCGGTTTGCAGGATGCCCGCCAGTCGCGCCCCGGTCATGGGCTGGTCGTGCGCCAGCCGGGCGAGTTCGCTGGCGAGCGCCGGGGTGACATGACCGAGAGTCAGCAGCCAGGCCATGCCGGCGACGCCCGTTTTCAGCGCGTCCCGGCGCGAGACGTTGGCTGGGTGATCAGAATGTTTCGCCATGTGACTCCTCCTATCTGGATAGGCGATGCACGACGTGAGAGTGAACTCAGCGCATTCGTATCATACCGACCAGATGGTCAGTTTGTCAATCCCTCGCGTGCGACTATGCCTGCCATCCTTACCAATCAACCACTGCTGACGCTGCCGCGTTCCAACCGAACGAGCCTGGCACCGCATGCCAGATGGTCATCAATCCCTGCAAGATCGCGCGGATGAGCGTTGCCCGCGTGGGCACATCGGTGTCTGGCGGCCATTCCCCGGCTTGTACACCAGATCGGATCAAATCTTCCAACTGCGCCTGACCGTGCCGCTGTTCGCGAGTCACCCGCTCGGCAATGGCGGGCACGTAGGCGGCGAGGGCGCGTCCTTCCAAGAGCACGCGACAGAGCGCCGCTTCGCGCTGGACGTGCTGACCGGTGACTTCCACTACCAGCCTCAGGATGCGTTTCGGGGAGGCACGCTCCGCCAGCGGCAAGGCAGCGAGAGCTGTCTCGATGGCGTCACGCGCATCACAGCCCCATTGGTGATAAAGCGCCAGAAAGAGCGCTTCTTTGCTTTGGAAATACAGGTACGTCGCGCCTTTGGCGATACCGGCCTCAGCCGCGATGTCCTCCATCGTCGTGCCGTGATAGCCCGCGCGCGCGAAACAGGTGACGGAGGCTTCCAGGATGCGCGCTTCCCTTGCGGCGCGCGTCGCCGTCTTGAGTTTAGGCATCTGCTCCTCGGAAAAAATGGCTGCCCGTGCGCCGTGCATACCGCCATTCCAGTCCACAGCCAGCCAGAGCTGCCAGGAGGATGGCGAGATACGGAAGTCCAACACCATGATCGAACGTGCCGGTATCTCGCAGCACCATGAGCGACGCCGCGAGCAGGAATCCCGGGCCGGTGACGGCGCAATGGACTTCCCGGCAAGCCACGTAATTCTGGAGGCAGTACACGCCATAGAGCGCCATAAAGGCAATCCCCAGATAATCACCCGTGATGGAGTGCGTGGCCTGATCGATGAAGATATCAAGAGCCTCGACGATCAGCACGGAACAGATGGCAAACCACCATTCGTGAAAGAGTGGAATGCGTCGCATGAAACCACCTCCTGAGCTTGACAAACTGACCTATGAGTCAGCATACCCTGATCAGAGTAGATCTGTCAAGAGCGCTTTCCCGTGAGCTTCAAGCCGGCATCACTTCATCTCACGGCTGGTACGCGCGGGCACGACAGGCAGAGCGAGCACCAGGTCGAAATCGTCGTCGGCGGCGATGCGATTGAAGCGCTCGACGCCGCAGCCCAGGCAGCGATGGAGGACGGCATGCTCGCCGTCGGGCCGCTGAAAAGCGCCGATGGGCGCCATCTTGACGCCGCAACGACTCATCCGATCGCCCGGCTGCCGATCGTCAACGTGCCGCGAATACAAGCACAGGGGGCAATGGTTGCGATGGTGTCCTCCATAAGGCAACGGAGTGACGAACACCCGGCAGTGCCGGCACTTGAACGTCTCTTCCCGCGTCGTATAGAGCGGCTTATTCGCGCGATCGCCAGGCTCGGACGAATCATTCCTGGAGTATCGCGAGTCTTTGTAGGTATGGGACACGTGTAGCTCTCTTCTTTCTGGTCATCAGTCGCGAGAACAATGAAACCAGGCGGACCGGCGCGAAAACCCGCGCCGCCGCGAGAGCCGAAAGACGTGAGCGTGTACTCATAACGATGCGGTCCCTTTCCAACATGTGCGTGACGAGGTGGAATCAAGCCACGAAAAAGGCCAGACGATCCCATAGTGGGGGCGTCAGCGGAAAAAGTGGGGAGCGCGTAAAAGGGGGGACTGCGGGGGGAAGGTAAAGAGCCGCGCACGACAAACACGCCACCGGCTCACGATGAGAGCCGGCTTGCTGCTGCCCGCGCCGCTGTGGACTCAGGAATTACTGAGCGAGCTTGTTAGCGACAGTCCACCGCACGCGCGATGAAAGGTGCATCCATAGATAAGTAACCTTTCTAGAAGACTGAGAATAGTCTATCACATGAGCTGGGGGTTTGACAATGTCGGCGAACTGTGTAAGGCGCGATGCGATTTTCGCGGACAAGCCGGCAGTTGGAACCGCGCCAGCAAGACCACCCACAGAAGGAACAAAGTGGTCGCCGCGCGCGGGAAGGGCCTCATCCCACTCCTCTCTGCCGGGTTGGAGAGAGAGTGGGATGAGGGGTCTCGTCAGACCAGCGACTCCATCTCGCCGATGGCGCGGTCGAATTCGTCGATAGCCGCCTCGATTGGCGCGGGCGTCGTCATATCCACGCCTGCTGTGCGCAGCAGGTCGATCGAATACTCCGACGACCCCGACCGCAACAGTCGCAGATAGCGATCGACCGCTGGCTGCCCCTCCGTCAGAATGTCACGTGCCAGCGCCGTCGAGGCCGCGATGCCGGTGGCGTACTGGTAGACGTAGAAGCTGCTGTAGAAATGTGGAATGCGCGACCATTCCCAGTTGATGAGATCATCGACTACCACACCGCCGTCGCCATAATAGCGATCGTTCAGCTCGCGATAGATCGCACACAGCAGGTCCGGCGTCAGCGACTCGCCCGCCTCAGCCCGCTGGTGAATGCGCAGCTCGTAATCCGCGAACATCGCCTGGCGGAAGAGCGTCGCGCGGAAGCCGTCCAGGTAATGATTGAGCACATAGGCGCGGATGGAGAGGTCCGTTGTCGTGCGCAATAGGTGCTGGGTGAGCAGGGCCTCGTTGAGTGTCGATGCAATCTCAGCCAGAAAGATCGTATACCCGCCATAGTGAAACGGCTGGCTCGTCCACGTCAGATAGCTGTGCAGCGAATGGCCCATCTCGTGCGCCAGCGTGAATTCGTCATCAAGCAGCGATTGATAATTGAGCAGAACGAACGGATGGGTGCCGTAGGCTCCCCAGCTATACGCGCCGCCGCGCTTGCCTTGATTCTCGCGCACGTCCACCCAGCGCGAGCGCAGCCCGTGGGCGAGCGTCGTGGTGTACTCTGATCCCAGTGGCGAGAGTGCCTGAACGACCGTCTCGCGCGCCTCGTTAAAGGGGACGGTGACATCGACCTCTTTGACGAGGGGGGTATAGAGATCATACATGTGCTGCTGATCGTCGAGCTTGAGCGCCCGCTGGCGCAGCGCCAGATAGCGATGTAAGACAGGCAGCCGCCGATTGACCGTTTCCACCAGGTTCGTGTACACCGTCGTGGGGATGTTCGTGTCGTCCAGCGCGGCTTCGAGTGACGAGCCGTAATGACGCGCCTTGGCGAAGAAAATATTCTTTTTGACCTGCGTCGCCAGATTCGCGCCGATGGTGTTCTGCTGCTTCTTAAAGGTCTCGTGCATCGCCTCGAACGCCGCCTGGCGCACGCTGCGCTGAGGACTTTGCATAAAGAGCAGGTAATTGCCGATGCTCAGTTGTGCCTCATTGCCCTCCGCGTCGGTCAGCGTGGGCAGCCGCAGATCAGCGTTGTCGATCATCTCAAAGATGCGGTCGGGTGCTTGCGCCAGCTCGATCATGCTGGCGAGCACCTGCTCGACCTCGGCGCTGCGCACGTGGGGGCGGGCGCGCGTAATCTCGTCGATGGCATGACGATAGGTCGCCAGCCCCGGCTCAGCGTCGAGATAGGCTTGCAGCCGCTCAAGGGGAATCGCCAGAATCTCAGGCGTATAGAACGAGGTCGCCGCGCTATACTCCGCCGCCAGTGTCATAGCGCGGTCGGCCAGCGCTTGATACTGCGCGCGTGTCGTGTCCTCGTGAAAGCGCATTGTCGCGTAGACCAGCAAGCGGCCAAGCACCTCGCCCACCTGATCGCGCAGCTTGAGCGCGTGCAAGAGCGCCGCTGCGGTTTGCCCCAGCGAGCCTTGCAGCGAGCGCAATTTGGGCAATTGGTCGCTGACATAGGTAAAATTGTCTTCCCAGACGGCATCGGTCGCGAATATCGATTCGAGGTCCCACGTCTCTTGGATGGGGATCTCGCTGCGCGGCGGAACGGTTTTCGCCACAATCAAGCCCCTCTCTGCAATACGCGCCAGCCATGCGGGCACGCCGTCGGCATCTGTTGGCGCGAGCGTCGGCACGGACGCCCGCCACGCACATTGTAGCATGCCTCGTGTCAAACACGCGACATACAAGGGTCCCACAGCCCTGGACCGGCTCGCAGATGCAAAAAAAATGTATCGTGACGCATTTCACCGGCGTGCGGATTGATCCCCCTGGCGATGATCTGGTATGCTGCTTGTGACGAAGTTCGCGGGCGCCGCCGCAGCAGAGGGGGAAACGAGCCGACATGCCACAAGTGACAGGGATCCAATTCGTCGAGCGCCTGACCCACACCGTCTGGCGCGTCATACTGTCCATCATCGTATCGGCGCCGCTGGCGGGCGTCGTCGCGGGCGGCGCGGTCGAGGCGGTCAGCGCGCTGACGACGCATCAATTCCCCGGCCCCATCCTGACGCACGTGTTGGCGCTCGTTTTCGCCATTGTCACTGCGTACTCCGTCGCGCTCACCTATGCGGTCATCGAGTGCACGATGGGAGCGGTGCGCATCGCGCGCATGCTCGATGAGGATATCAACCGCAACCGCACGCTGATCGAGCGCACGCTGATGAAACCGATCACGGCGCGCCGCTGAATGAACATCGCTGAAGGAGAGCAGCGTGCAGCCGCATGATTATCAGGCGATCTGGGCACGCCTCGACGCGCGCCGCCTCGCACTCTCACTCACCCAGGACGATCTGCGGCGCATCTATCTCAACCTGTTATTGGCGCGTCTGACCGACGAGCGCCTGGCGCAATTGCGCGCACGCGGACTGGCGAGCGGCGGATCGTCGTGTCGCGGGCACGAGGCCGCGCAGGTCGGCTGCACGCTGCCCGTCGCCGCCGGCACTGACTACATCTTGCCCTATTATCGCGATCTGGGCGTCATGCTGACGCTGGGCATGCCGGTGGGCGACATCCTGCTCAACCAGCTGGGCCGGCGCGACGACCCCATCAGCGGCGGGCGGGCGCGACCCGCCCAGTGGAACAGCCGAGCGCTCAAGGTCGTCAGCGGCTCGGGCCTCGTGGCCACGCAAACGCTGCACGCGGCGGGCATCGCCTTTGCCGCTCACCTGCGCGGCGAGACTGCCGTCGCCGTCACCTTTTTTGGCGAGGGCGCGACCAGCGAAGGCGACTTTCATGAGGCGCTCAATTTCGCGGGGGTGCACCAATTAGGCGTGATCTTCGTCTGTGAGAATAACGGCATCGCCCTCTCGACACCGCAGTCGCGCCAGATGGCGGCCCACCACGTGGCCGACCGCGCGGCGGGGTACGGCATGCCTGGAGTCATCGCCGACGGCTCAGACGTGCTGGCGGTGCTGGCGGCGGCGCGTGAGGCATTCGCGCGGGCGCGCGGGGGCCGTGGGCCGACGCTCATCGAAGTCATCGTGCCGCGCCTGGCCCCCGCTGGCGAGACGGCGAACCCCGCCGACGAGCCACGCGACCCTGTGACGGTGTTGCGCGCGTATCTCATCGCGCGCGGCGATCTGACGCCAGAGCTTGATCGCCGCTTGCGGCGGCAGATTGCCGACGAGCTGGATGACGCCGAGCGCCTGGCGCTGGCCGCGCCTGAGCCAGACCCCGCCACCGCTGGCGGCCACCTGTACGCCAGCGCCGCGCAGCCACAGCTCTCATCCTCAGCCAGCGAAGAGGTGCCGCGACCATGAGCCAACAAACCATGATAGAGGCCCTGCGCGACGGTCTGCGCGAGGAGATGGCCCGCGACGAGCGCGTCGTCGTGCTCGGCGAGGATGTCGGCGCCGCTGGCGGCATCTTTCACGCGACCGAGGGGCTGCGCCGCGAGTTCGGCCGCGAGCGCGTGTGGGATATGCCCCTGGCTGAGAACGCCATCGTCGGCATCGGCATCGGCGTCGCGCTGGGTGGGTTGCGCCCTGTCACCGAGATTCAATTCGCGGACTTTTTGCTGACCGCCATGACGCAGATCGTCAACGAAGCCGCCAAGATGCGTTATCGCTCGCGCGGCGAGTGGACGTGCCCGTTGGTCATTCGCGCCCCGTTTGGCGGCGGTGGTGGGGGTCCTGACCACACGCAGAGCGTCGAAGCCTACTTCGCTCACGTGCCAGGGCTGAAAGTCGTGATTCCCTCGACGCCCGCCGACATCAAGGGACTCATCAAATCCGCCATCCGTGATGAGGATCCGGTCATTTTCTTGGAGCCAAAACGCCTGTATGCCGGCGCGGGCCATGTGCCCGACGGCGACTATCTCGTGCCGCTGGGCCAGGCGATCGTGCGCCGCGCGGGCAATGACGCCAGCGTCATCACCTATGGCGCGATGGTGCGCGAGTCGCTCTCGGCGGCAGATCTGCTGGCCGGCGAGGGCATCGACCTCGAAATCGTGGATGTGCGCACGGTGCAGCCGCTTGATTTCACGACCATCGCCGCCTCTGTGCGTAAGACGAATCACGCCGTCGTCTTCCACGAAGATACTCGCTTCGCCGGCTTTGGAGCTGAGATCGCCGCCTTCATCTCCGAGGAATGCTTCGAGGATCTTGACGGTCCGGTGATGCGTGTGGGCGCGCGCGATCTGCCCACGCCCGCCAGCCCGGCGCTCGAGCATGCCGTGCTCCCCAACGCCGCTACGCTGGCGCAAGCCGTCCGCCACCTCGCCGCTTATTAAATCCAGATTGTCTGCATCATGGGCGCGATCATGCCGCTCTCCGCAAAGGCTCCGCGATGACGTCTGGCACTTGAGTCGGAATGGTGCTGCCCGGACGGCCAAACAAATACCCTTGCACCCCCATGACGCCCAGACTGTTCTGTCTTGGCAGCTTGCCTAATTGTCGCACCATGTCAAACATCTCTCTGTCTTCGATGCCTTCGGCAATGACGTAACTGTCCGTTTCGCGCGCGATAGCGATGATGCCGGCGAGCACGCCACGCGCGGCGCGGTCGGTCATCGCTTTGACTAATATGCCGCGATCGATTTTGACATAATCCACGGCGAGGCTGCTGAGCATCTCCAACCCTGAATTTCCCGCTCCGGTATCATCCAAGGCAAGGCCGAACCCCATCCCGCGCAATCGTTCCGCTTCGCGCACCACGTCGTCAAGCCGGTTGAAAGAGCGCTCGGTCACTTCGAGCACGATGCGCTGCGGGGTAAGTCCGGCGGCCTGCACGGCATCCAACAAAGCCTCATCCTCAAGGTGGCCTTGCTCCAGCGATTCGGGGCAAACATTGATGAAGAGCAAGACATCAGGAGGTAGATGGTGAGCATGCGCGAGAATTGTATGGCGACACAGAGCGTCAAGCTCTACTTCATGACCCATCCGCTGCGCGATGTCAAAAGCCTCTTGCGGGCTGGAAAAGCCATACGTTGGGTCCGGTCGCGCCAGTGCCTCGACCGCTAAGAGCCGCCTGCCGGAGATATCCCAAATGGGTTGGAAAACAACGCCTATGTCTTGATCTTTCAACAACTGGCGCAACGCGACAGTTTTCTGTGTCGTCAGGAAGGTAGCGGTGGCCTGGACGTCGTCAAAGGCGAGGAGGCGATTGCGTCCACGATGCTTGGCTTCATACAAAGCGGCATCGGCCTGCTCTTTTAGCTCGGCGGCGTCGGAAATCGCAGGCTTGAGCGCCGCCACTCCCATGCTGAGCGTCGCGCCAAAAAGGTCCTTCTCGCATTCCTTGCGCAGCGCTTCTAAGAATTGTCGCGCCTGGCTCAGCGATGAATGGGGGAGAATGATGGCAAACTCATCCCCACCTATACGATAAGCCTGGCCTTCTTTGAGGCTCTTGTGGAAGACATTCCCCAGGGTGTGAAGCACCTGATCGCCGAACGCATGGCCGTGTTCATCGTTGATCAATTTGAATTCATCGACATCCAGCATAGCCAGGCATATCGGCAGCGTATAATTGCGAGCGCGTGCCAGCTCGCGCCGGATATCTTCTTGAAATGCCCGGTGGTTGCCCAATTCGGTCAGGTGATCCGTCAAAGCCGCCTGGGATAACCGCTCGATTTCAAACAGGCGGCTTTGATCCAGGCGCATCTGGAACACATGCAATTGCCGCCAGATCACCAAGACGAGCAGGCTGCCGATCACAAACACGATCGGCGTGGTGATCAGCACCTCATGCTGCAATTGCGCGAGGGCGGTAACACCCACGATCGCTTGCTGTTGGTATTCTGAAGCCAACCCGTCCATCAGCTTTGCCAGCGACGCCGCCAGGGCTTCATTCGTGGTATCGATGCTCGCCGCCCCCGAATAATCCGCGATATTCATCGCCGCGATGAGTTGTTGGACATGTTGCATATAGAAGGTGTTGCCATCGACAATCTGTTGAATTGTCTGGCGATCTCTCCCGATGCTTGCTGTCCGAAGTTGTTGGAGAAGCGGCCCCAGGAGTGTTTCAGCGGAATAGAAGCGCGCGAGGGTGTCATTGCCGGGAGCCAGCCGATAATCAGTCATCGATTGATCCGCGAGGCCCATGAAATAGCGCGCGTTTTCATAGCGCGTGCTCACGATCAGGGCTTGTTTCGCCTGACCTTCCGCCTGGTTCGTCAGCCAGGCGACGGCAATAGCGTAGACGGACAGTAAAAACAGCACCACTATCAGTCCCAGCGGCAACAGACGATAGAGGGGCTTGAAAGACTTCATGCGAGAGCCATTCCTTCCCTTGTGTGAAGTCAAATTATCTCCCACTACCTATCTCTATCGACAGAGCAAGTTGAGATCCTGAGCGAGCGCATCGTTTCAGCGGCGCCTGCCTTCCGTGGAGCGCCTTCGCTGATGGAATGCGGACTGTCGAGCGTGGCGGCGGCTACGGCACAATGGATTTAGGATATTCCGGCGAGGCCGAGCCTATCCCGGCAGGGAAGATCGGCACCAGTGTGCCTTGTTGCCACTGGAAGATGTACGACTGAATCACTACATTTTGGCCTGTGCCGTCGAAACTGACCGGCCCTTGCACAGTGGTGAAGGTATCACTGTGCAGCTCTCGAATGAGCGTCGCCTGGTCAAAGCCGCCAGTCTTGATGACCGCTTGCTGGATGACCTGGCCAACAGAATAGGCTTCGGCGACATCAGAGCTGATGGCGTCTGGTGTGCCGCCAAATTTGGCGATGTACTCTTGCACCATCTGCGCGTTGCCCGGCGTATTCTCTTGGGCAAACCAGCTGTTGGGAACCAAAATGCCCTCCGCTGCGGCCACCCCGCCGATGGCCTGCAAAAACTGTATGCCCTGGTCAGGACCCGCAGTGGCGATGAGTGCTTTGGGGCTGTAATGGGCCTGTTTGAACGCCTGAATGAAAGAGGAGATATCGGGCAGCATGGTGCCAAAGATGGCAATGTCGGCACGTGACACGATGATTTTTTGCGCGATGGGGGCGTAATCCGTCGTATCAGCTGGATAGACCGTGTAAAAGGCCGTGTGCACGCCACCCTGTTCGAGTAATTGTCTCGCCAGATCCACCTGCGGCTGCGTGAAGGGATCGTCCTCGGTGGCATACGCCGCAGTCTTGGGACGTTGCGCGGACGGCAGCGACAACATCCAGCGCGTGAAGGTGACGAGGTTGTTCGCGACCGGCAGCGACACGTCGAAGACGTTGTTCAGCCCGCGATTGAAGACAGATGGACCGCCGCCCGCTCCTTCGACCAGAGCGTAACCATAGCTTTGGGCGACGACGGAAGCAGGCTTGGTCAAGAGGGTGGAATACGGTCCAAAGAGCAGATCGCAATGATCAACGTTGATGAGCTTCTGGTAATTCTTCGCCACCTGCGACTCGCTGCTCGCGTCTGAGAGAATGTCGAGCGTCACTTTTCGGCCCAGCAAGCCGCCGTGCGCGTTGACATCGGCGGCCCACAGCTCGTAGCCCTGCAACATGGCCTGGCCATCGGCGGAAAAGTCACCCGAGAGGGACAACGAGACACCGATCTTGATGGTGGCCTTGTTGCCGGTGTTGGGACTGTTGCCGCAAGCGGCGAGGCCGATCAGCAGCAAGCTGATGCTGATGAGTGTGCCGATAGCTCTCTTGATGGGTGCGCCGTTGCGACCGAGCATGTGATTTCCCCTCTTTCAGGAATCCACTCAGGATGTTGAGCGATTCTTCTGAAAAGGGTTATCGGCAGAATGAACAGGGAAGTTGAGGAGCACAGAAGATGTGAGCAAAATCGGAGGATTTCCGCCGTTCGCGGCGTCAAAACGCCAGGCGCCCCGACTCGCCGCGTGTCGCGCGACGGGCCAGGGCGCCAGGTGTAATGAGCCAGTGGCTAGAGATAACAGATCGCTCTGATTACGACGTTGCTTTCGTGGAAGGTTGCCGGCTGGCCTGACAGCGCCACCAGCACATCACAGTGAGGAGTGTCGGTTGCGTCGTTGCTCGTGATCGTCGAGTTTTGCACCGTCGCCGTGTCACCGATGCCGACGCCGTCACCGTCGATCAATCCCCAGCCCGCGTTGTTCCGGATCGTCACGTTGTTGCCCCAGTACGAGGCATAACTGGTGACGCCGTAAAAATTGCCCGTGACCTGCGTGCTGTACATGATCAGGGTCGATCCGTCATTTTCGGGGACAAAGAAGTCGCCGTTGAAAGCGCCAAACGTGTTGTCGATCAGCGAGCTGGCGTTGACATACAGCGTTCCGCCAAAATGGTTGGCTACGCCGCCAACGTTGTTCTTGGCGGTGTCGTTGCCCAGCTCCGCGAGCGGGCCAGCGTTCTCGAAGCCACTATAGTCCCCCTCCAGCACCGCGTCGTCCACTTCAGCCGACGAGCCGCCGTTGAAGATCGCATCGGGTGACGTCACTGAGGTGCCGATAGCATCGTTGCCATAAGTGCCGCCAACGACCTTCAGCGCGCCAAGATAGTCGTTGAACACACTGGCGGAGGGGAAGTTCGCCGGGTCGAGATCGTTATCCGTCACGGTGTCAAAGTTCAACGTTGTCGGGCCGCCGCTGTTCTGAAGAGTATAGACGCCAGCGTCGGCATTTTGCGTGATCGTCGCGTTGTTGACGAGAGCGTTGGCAAACGCGATCCCGATGCCAACTTCACCGCTCATCGCGAACGTGCCGCCCTCATATGACCCACCGTTGATCGTGAGCGATGCGCCCGAAAAGAGATTGACAGCCTGAGCAGTGAAGTTATTGTCGACCTTATCGTTGGTGGCCGTCAGAGTCGCGGGATTGCCAAAGTCCGATTCGTTATCAATGCCCAAGCCGCCCAGGACGTCGCCATTGTACTCAGCAGTCGATCCGGTGATGGTGGTCTTGGCTGGATAGATATGGGACAGGTTGGCATAATCTGATGCGAACAGGCCGGCGTCATTGCCGAAGCTCAGCGTCGAGTTCGTGACGGTCACAGTGCCGCCATTGTTCATCACTTCCGCCGAAGTGGCGGAGAGAGACAACGTAAGGCCAGCACTAACGATTTGGGCATTGCTGATCGACGCGGTATGACCCGGCCCGACATAGACGCCGAAGTTGCAGTTCGCCGCGTCGATGACGCCCGTCACTGTCGCCGTCGGGTTGATCACTGCGGCGGTAAAGCCATTGAAGTCGCTGCCGTCTGTGATGGCGTGGCAAGACGCCACAAACGAAGGATATGCGGTATTGGGCTTGGGCGCGTGCGTGCGCGACTTCGGATTGGAGGTGAGACCGGAGGATGTTCGCTTCAGGAAACCGCCCTTCAGTGATTTTTCCAACGCTGACGCGCTCGATGCATTCTTAACGGTATATGGCATGTTCGCTCGCTTGTTGAGCAAGGGCGTCTTGATTCCACTGACGTGTCTCGTCACGGTCTGATGACCGGCGGGCGCCGCCCGGCTGACGAGTGCGAACGCCACCAGGCCAACGACGGCCACCACCACGGCAGCGGATGAGAAGATGATTTTGCGTATGCATGTATCCTTTTTTAAGCAAGCTCCGTGCGCCAGAGCATTACGTCTTGATCGAGTAGAGACGCAAGCTATCATAAGATAAGACGTATCATTGCCTGAAAATAACCACCGCCTTCTTCACTCGCGCTGGCTTAGCAGGCGGCTCAAGGCGCGGCTTCCAGACGCCAGCGCATCATCACCTGAACAAGCCGGATGCGCTAATGAGTCAGGCGGTGAGGCCGTTGATTAGCGGTGATTGCGCGTCGCTCGAAGCTGTGGTCTTGGGCGGTCCGACGACCACGGCGCGAGTGGCGCCAGCGTCAAATGCGCCAGCGCGATCAGCGGCGCGTCGTAATTTACGCGCCAGCCCGTGAAATCGCGCCACGCCTGATCGCGATCCGCCTTGAGCGCGATGCCGCCGGCTTCCATCTGCGCGCACGCCTCATCGAACTCCGCGCGGCTGATCGAGATAGGATCTCCTGGCGTGGGGTTCGGATTGTACGCAATGCCAAAAAAATCGCAGATGTGCCGCAGCGCCAGATAGCCTGCGCGCAGCGTTAGATCCTCTTGCACGTCGCGCGGCATGTCGAGCGTCGATGACGCCAGCGCCGCCGCGTCAAGCACCGCTCCGGCGGCGGTGATCCACGAGCGCTCAGGGCGGGGCGAGCGATAAAAGGCCAGCGCCGCCAGCGAGGTGTGGCTCTCTTCGACATCCGCGAACCAGACCTCCCAGCTTTCCCACAGCTCGTTCAGCTTTTCCCAGCGACCCAGCCGGCTGTAGCGCAGGAACATCGTCACCGCCGAGGGCGGCGAGCCGGCGCGCACTTCGAGCAGCGTCACCAGCGATTCGCGCTTCGAGAATGCCGCGTACATCGTGGGCAGATAGGCGATGAGCAGCGCCAGCAGCGTTAGCCCCACGATCGCCTCGGTGTAGGTGAGCAGTGAGAGGGCGGTGTCGCCCGCCGTGGCGAAGCCCAGCGTGAAAAGCGACGAGCCGCTGATATCGAGCGCGTGGCGCGCCGGGCTGACACCCAGCCCCCAAAAGAGCAGCCAGTAGCCGATGAGTACCAGCGCCAGCCATGTGACCAGCAGTGTCAGCAAGCTCACCGGCACATAGAGCGCGAGGATGCGGTCGCGCCGCTCATAGGTGGACGTGAAGCGCATGCGCAGATCGAACGCCTTGCGTGTCAAGCGGAAGATGGCGCTCGACACGCGATCGTACGCGCTGCGCGGCAGCACGAACGTGCGAATGGCGGAAAGCGCCGTGCGATAGACGACAAAGACGCCCGCCAGAATCGCCATTATCCGCGCCGCCTCGAACAACACCTGCATCTCGCGTCACCTCGCCGGGGCGGTCAGAATAGAGCACCTGGCACGGTTTCCTTCCCCGGCAGCGGAATGGAGAGGGGACCGGGGGTGAGGGATCAATGCACGCCGACGATCGGTTGGCGCGCGCCAGGCCCCGGCGTGACACCGGTGATGGGCGAAGGCTTATCGGTGGTCTCGGCTACCAGCGGCGAGGCCACCAGCGGCAGGTTGGCCGCGTCGCGCTCGCTCACCAGCACATCCGCCGCCACCAGCGACGACACGAAAGGGGCAGAGGTGAGCGCCATTGCCAGCACGTCGTCGAGCGTGTCGATGGGAATGATCGTCATCATGGCGCGGATCTCTTCCGGCACCTCGACCAGGTCGGCCACGTTGCGGCGCGGCAGCGCGAAGCGCTTGATGCCCGCGCGATAGGCGGCGAGGAGCTTTTCTTTGACGCCGCCGACTGGCAGCACGCGCCCGCGCAACGTGATCTCGCCTGTCATCGCCAGATCGTGACGCACGGCGCGGCCCGTGAGCGCCGAGATGAGCGCCGTCGCGATGGGCACGCCCGCCGAAGGGCCGTCTTTAGGCACCGCCCCCATTGGCATGTGCACGTGCAGATCATATTTCTCGTGAAAGTTCGGCAAGAGGCTCAGATCGCGCGCCCGCGATCGCGCGAAAGAGATCGCGGCCTGCGCCGATTCGCGCAGCACCTCGCCGAGCCGCCCCGTCAGCACGACCTGGCCGTGACCGTCGAGCACGGCGATCTCGACCGGCGTCAGATCGCCGCCGGATGACGTCCACGCCACCCCCATCGCCACGCCCACCTGGTCGCGCTCCTCGGCCTCGTGCGAAAAGCCGCGCGGGGGGCCGAGATAGTCCGGCAGCTTGGCGGCGGAAACGATCGCTTTACCGCGCTTGCCCTCGGCCACGCGCCGCGCCACTTTGCGCATCACTCCGCCGATCTCGCGCTCCAGGTTGCGCACGCCGGCTTCATGCGTATAGTCGCGGATAATCCGGTGAACCGCGTCGTCGCGCAGCTCGATCTTCGACGGAGTCAGGCCGTGATCGCCGAGCTGGCGGGGAATTAAGAATGATTTAGCGATCGCTGTCTTCTCTTCTTCGGTGTATCCGGGCAGCTCGATCACTTCCATGCGGTCCAAGAGCGCCGCCGGAATCGGGTCTAGTAAATTCGCCGTCAACACAAAGATGACGTGCGAGAGATCGTACGGCACTTCGAGGTAGTGATCCGAAAAAGCGTGATTTTGCTCGAGGTCGAGCACTTCGAGCAGCGCTGAAGCGGGGTCGCCACGATAGTCCGATGCCAGCTTGTCGATCTCGTCGAGCACGAAAAGCGGATTCACCGTGCCGGCATTGCGCATGGTCTGGATGATGCGGCCTGGCAGCGCGCCGACATAGGTGCGCCGGTGGCCGCGAATCTCCGCTTCGTCACGCACGCCGCCCAGCGACAGGCGCACGAATTTGCGCCCCAGCGCCTCGGCGACCGACTGCCCCAGGGATGTTTTGCCAACCCCCGGCGGGCCGACCAGACAGAGAATCGGGCTGCGCGACGACGGCGCCAATTTGCGCACGGCGATGAATTCGAGCAGGCGATCTTTGATTTTCGTCAGGCCGAAATGGCGCTCGTCAAGCATGCGCGCCGCCTGGGGGATGTCGTGCTGATCTACGGTGGCCTTTTGCCAGGGCAATGCCAGCAGCCAGTCGATATAAGTGCGGACAACCGTATATTCCGGCGCCATCGACGGCATCGACTCCAGCCGCTCCATCTCACGCAGCGCTCGCGCCTGCGCCTCAGAGGTCATGCCCGCCGCCAGAATGCGCTCGCGCAGGTCCATATTCTCGCGCAAGGTGGGGTCGTGCTCGGCCAGCTCGCGCTGAATGGCGCGGATTTGCTCGCGCAGATAATATTCGCGCTGGCTGCGGTCCAGCTCGGTTTGAACCGTCTGATGAATGCGCGATTCGATCTCGATGATTTCCATCTCTTTGAGCAAGAGGGCGTCGATCAGCGCCAGCCGCTCGACCGGCTGCACTGTTTCGAGAGTCGTCTGGCGCTGGTGCAGGGGCAGTTCGAGCGCCATCGCGATCCCGTCGGCCAGGATGCCAGCGTCGGTGGTCGAAAGGATGGCGGTCACCGCGTTATCATCCAACCGGGGATTGTTGCGCGCGATGAGATCGAAATGCTGGTGGGCGACGCGCACCTGGGCGTGCGCGGAGGGCGATTCGTCGACGACGAACGGAAGCAGCTCGATTTCCGCGCGCAGATACGGCTCTACGTCGAGAAACTCGGCGATGCGCGCCCGTTGCACGCCACGCAGCATAATGCTCATCGTGCCATTCGTTCCGGCGGTTGTCTTCTCAATCAAGGCCACTACGCCAACGTTATACAAATCGTGGGGGCCGGGGTCCTCGATCGCCTCTGACCGCTGCGCCACGGCAAAGATCAGGCCACCACAGTCCTCGATCGCGGCGGCGGCGGCGCGGTGCGTTTTGTCGTGCTCGATATAGAGGGTGGTCATCATTTGCGGAAAAAAGACGGCGTTGCGAATCGGCAACACCGGCAAGAAGTCTGGCATATCGACCAGCTCGTCGAATAGCGCGATGCTCGACCCATGCGCGCGGGCGCGAGAGCGTGGAGTGGCGCTGCCCCGTCCCGTGCGGCGGCGGGGTTGTCGCTGGTTCACCATTGAGTCTCTACCTCTCCCTTGTCGCCTCAGAGCGGGCCGGTTATGAAAGCGATCCGCCAATAGGGGACCGTCTTGTGTTTTTTTATTTCAGCGTGATGAAGATACCCCGACATTGTACTATACTTGGCCGTCTAGGTTCAATACCATATCCCATGAATCATGCTATCATTTTGCCTTCTCTTTGGCTGCATGATATACTGCCCCCAAATTATTGTTGAGTTACCCGGCTCTCCAGAAAAGGATCGCCATCATGTCCAACTCGCCCCAGCAACAAACGAAGCTCTCTTGGGCCGACCGCTATCGGCCCGAGCGGCTTTTCTACCTCTTGCTCCTCTCAGTGATCCTCAGTGTCCCCGTCAACCTGCTCCTATCCTTCGTCGCGCATGGGCCGAATTCCCTTGCTCTGTCGCAATGGACCCAACTCTACATCGTTCGCATGACGTTGGAGTATCCTCTGCCGGCTCTTGTGATTGCTCTGCTGGCTATTGTGCTCACCATCTATGGCTTTCGTCTGGATCAGCGCCACCGGCGGAAGATCGCCGAGAATGAAAAACAGGCGCGCCTCGCGGAATCCCAAAGCCAATTGCGACCCGTACAGGAAGAGCTGCAACAAGTCACGGAGCGGACGGCGCAGATTCAGCGCATCGTGACACAGAGCGCGGTGGCCACTCATCCCCGTGCGTAATATCAAGCCGGCGACGCTGAACCTCGGCGATGATCAATCGGCGACGTTCCCCTATCTCTCGACGATCTTCCCCGATGTCTCTGCACAGGCCACCCATATCTTTCGCGCCGCCATCGCCGATCCCCATCAGCGCGGGCTGCTGGTCACGGGAGCGCCAATGTCGGGAAAAACGCGCCTGATCTATCAGACCATGCTGGAATATGCCCCGGATTGGCTCACGCTCACGTGGGCGCGCGGGCTGAGCGCGTCGGCGATCCCGGCGCCTGAGACACTGGCCGGCCAACGGATCATCCTCTTTCTGGACGATCTGCAACAATATGCGGATTCCGAGCGCGGAGGCGATGACATTGCAGCCTCCAGCGATTTTCCGCTGGATCGTCTCTATGCGACGCTGATGCAGCGTGCCGCCCAGGTGGTGATTGTGGCGACCTGTCGTGATACCGATCTGAGCCGAGCGGAGACGACATCGTCGCTGCGCTGGCTCTTTGAAAATGTCCAGATCGTCGCGATCCCCTTCATTCCCGATGACCACAAAGGCGATGCGATCGTGCTGCTCAAAGCGACCAATCAGGCGATTGACTATCACGACGACGATTTCGACGGCACCGTCGGCTCTCTGCTCTTGGGTCTGTCACGCAAGCGCGAGCAATATCTCGAGCTCAAAGCGCAGCGCAACCCCGGCTATCTGGTGTTGCGCGCGATGAAGCTGCTCAATCTGGCGGGGGTTGCCAATCAGACCAGGGGTCGCGTCCGGGCGATGGCGGTCCAGGCGCTTGGAGCGCGCATGTTCAGCGATGATCTCACCTGGGGCGCGACCTGTGAAGATTTGGAAGAGCGGCAATTCCTGACGCACACGGATGCGGCGCTCATCATCCGCAAAGATGTCTACTTCGACAAGGTGATCACGGACTATCCGACAGAGGCGCGTGCGGCGTTGCTCCTCGCTCGCGGGGTGTTCCAAGCAGAGGGCGACAGCGACGCCATGCTCGCTTTGGGATGGGCACAGAGCGAGCGCAAAGAATTCACGGACATGCTGGAAACCACGGCGCTGGCGATCGGGCTTGCTCCTGACAATTCGCGCGCCTATTACGCCCAGGGCACCGCGCTAGGGCAGCAGAAGAGAAGTGAAGAGGCGCTGGCGGCTTTTGAGCAATCCGTCACTCTCGACCCCGCCTTTGCCACTGGCTGGAACAATAAGGGATTCATGCTGGACGACCTGCAACGGTATGAAGAGGCGCTGGCGGCCTATGACGAAGCGATCAAGCTCAACCCGCAATACGCCAGAGCCTGGTACAACAAGGGAATCGCGCTCTTTAAGCTGGATCGGAATAGAGAGGCGGTAGAGGCATTTGACGAAGCGATCGCGCTGAATCCGCACTATGCCGACGCCTTGTATAACAAGGGCGCGATACTCAAGCGTCGCGGTCGGGAAGAAGAGGCGCAAGCGGCATTTGACGCGGCATTCGCGGCCCTTACCCTCGACCCTACATTTGCCGGTGGATGGTACAACAAGGGGAGCATGCTGTTTGCTCTGCAACGATATGAGGAAGCAGTGGCGGCCTATGACGAAGCGCTCGCGCTGAACCCGCGCTATGCCGAAGCATGGCACAACAAAGGAGTCGCGCTCTGGAATCTGGATCGTAACGAGGAAGCGCTCGCATGTTTCGATCAGGCGCTGGCCATCGATCCCCAATACTCCCAGGCCTGGCGCGACAAAGGCAGCATTCTCCTCGACCTCAAGCGTCCTGAGGAAGCGCTCGTGTGTTTCGATATCGTCCTCGCCATCGATCCCCAGGATGCTATAGCCTGGAATGACAAAGGTTACGCGCTCGACGACCTCAAGCGCTATGAAGAAGCCCTTGTGAGTTACGACAAGGCCCTCGCCATCGATCCCAATATGCAGTGGCCTGGAACAACAAAGGCTACGCATTCAACGGGCTTGAGCGCTATGAGGAAGCGCTCGCATGCTTCGATAAAGCGCTAGAAATCAACCCCAGCTATATCAAAGCTTTGAGCGATAAGGCAGATGCCCTCAGGAAGCTGGGCCGCGACGCAGATGCACAGGCGGCAGAACAGGCAGCTATTAAGATAGAGCAGAACCCTCGATCTGCCAGCATATCGTCAAGAGTTTCGCCTGATTTAGTACGCGACGAGTACCTCGATACCGAGATAGTCATCATGCTTCAGGGGACCAATTTATCGGGCAGACCGGTGTACTCATACATAAAGTTGATCGGCAGGGATCTGAAAAGAATGTTTGCCAAAATGCGGGTAGGTGAAAACTTCAAGCCATCCGATTATGGAACGGTACTTGCTTCCGGGACAGGCGATCCGCCACAGGAACTCGTTGATCAAATGAGAGAAGAGTATAACATGATCGATGTACCTATGCCCGGACCAGACATCCAGCCGAAATTTTTGGATGATGAAAGCATCGAGGGGTGAGATCCCTCACCCCCGGCCCCCTCTTCATCGGGATAGAGAAGAGGTTGGAGAGTGAGAGATCCTCGCGGCGGGGGCATATCTCTATATATTGATCATCGACAACGGGGGCGCTCTACCCGATGGCGAGGGCGATCTTGCCGAATTGCTCGGCGCTCGCCATGTGAGCGAGCGCCATGCCGGTGTCATCCAGCGCGAAGACGCGATCGACCACCGGGCGCAGGCCTCCCACCCCAAAGAGCGCGAGCATCGCCGCGAAATCGGCGGGCGACCCCATGGTCGAGCCAAGGATGGTGAGTTGCTTCCAAAACACGCGGCGAACGACGAGATCAGGCGTGTTGCCGGTCGATGAGCCATACGTGACGACGCGGCCGCCGGGGCGCACGACATCAAGCGCCTTATTGAACGTCTCGCCGCCGACGCTGTCGATGACGACATCGGGGCCGCGACCGCCCGACGCCGCGCGCGCCGCTTTGACCCAGCCGCCGTCGGATGAGTTGAATCCCTCGTCAGCGCCCAGCTCGCGCGCGCGGGCCAGCTTGGCGTCGCTGCGTGACGTGACCAAGACGCGCGCGCCACGCTGACGGGCGATGAGCAACGCCAGCGACGCCACACCGCCGCCGGCGCCGGTGATCAGCACCGTCTCGCCAGAGCGCACCTGCCCGCGCGTCACCACCGCGCGATACGCCGTCAGGCCGCCTAGCGGAATGACCGCCGCCTCTTCGTCGCTAAGGCCCGCTGGGCGCGGCGCGACGTTGGCCGTCGGCACTTTGACCAACTCGGCGAACGTGCCGTCGTCGGGCAGCCCCAAAATACGAAAATCGTCGCGCTGCACGCCTGGATCGTCGCCCCAGCCCAGCGTCGGATTGATGATCACGGCTGCGCCCACGCGCGCGCTCGTCACGCCCGTGCCCACCGCCGCGACCGTCCCCACGCCGTCAGAGCCGGGGATGATCGGAAACTTCAGGCCGGCGTACGATCCCTGGCTGATGAAGAGATCGCGGTGATTGAGCGCCGCCGCTTTGAGCCGCACGACGACCTCGCCCGCGCCTGGCGTGGGTTCGCTCACCTGCTCGACGCGCAACGCGGGCAGCGCCGCCGTCTCGGTGATCCCGCGCAAAACAAACGCTTTCATATGCCATGCTCCTCATTGATGATCAATAAGATTGTAGCACGGTGCGGGGGCGCCATAGCAGGGGGTGCCAGGGGGCGTGCCGCCCCGGAGTAGTCGCACCACTCGCAGTGGCCGCGCCACCCTGCCGGGGCTTGGGGTGTCCCCAGATCTTTTTTCTCTCTTTCTGTGAGAAAGCGTGTTATTCCATCACGTCTTTGCGCCAGGTGAGGATGACCGAGACCACCACGAAAGCCACCGTGTAGAGCGCGATGATGACCAGCGTGTGCGTCAGATCATAGCTCACCGCCGGCGTCGGCCCAAACGAGAAGGCGTTGAATGTGCGGTGGATGAGACCGCCTCTCGCGCTCGTGGCCGTCGCTTGCAGGCCCGGCACCATGACGTAAGGCAGATAGTTGAGGTTTGGCCCCAGGAAGTATGCCGTCAGCTTGAGCCAGAAATCGTTGTTCGTGACGGCGGCGATGATCGTGCTGACGATCGAAGCGAAATTGTCGGCGGCGAAAAAGCTCAGGCCAACCGCCATGCCAAAGGTGAGCGAGCGCCCGACGACTGTCGCCGCCGTGACCATGAGCGCCGTAGCGACCAGACTGATCACCACCGTCAGGATATAGTCCCACGTCGCGCCCCAGAAAAAGCCGTTGAGCGACGAGAGCGCACTGAGCGAGCCGGAGATGATCCGCACGTCGAAGACCATCAGCAGATAGTTGAGCGCGAGACCGCCGACGAGGATGGCGAGCGCCGCCACGAGCACCGTCACCAGCTTGGCCCCGAGCAGTTGCAGCCGCTCGACACCGCGCGCCAGCGTGATGCGAATCGTCCCCAGCTGATAGTCGAGGCCGATGATGCGCGCCGTCAGGATAGAGATGGCAAAGCCGCTAAAGACGCGCAGCGTCGAGAGCACGCCGCCCATCTCGCGAAAGAGAAAGGGGAGTGGCTCTTGCGTCAGGTTGGTCTTGGCATTGCCCAGGAAAATGGTAGCGAACCAGGGCAAGATGACGAATCCCGTCAAAAGCGCCAGGACAATCCACGTCGTGCGCTGGCGCAAGAGCTTGAATAGCTCCCCGCGCACGAGGCCAATGAAGCTGGGCGAGCCAGCGGGCATGGGCCGGCGAATCGAAATGCTTGCCATATTAGCGCACCTCTCCGTTGTTGCCGTTCGTCAGGCGCAAAAAGACCTCTTCGAGGCTTTCTTCTTTGTAGGCGATAGTGTCAGGCACGAATCCCGCGCTGACCAGGAATTGCGTCAGGTTGCGCCCGCGATTTTCCGGCGCGGCGGTGTGAATGGTATTACTTTGATCCAGCCGGGCGCCCGCACCCCACGGCTGAAGCATGATGGCTTGCAACGCCGCCGGCGCGTTTTCGACTTGCACGACGAATTCGCCATGGCCGCGCGTCAGCTCATCGATGGTCGCTTCCGTCACGAGCTGGCCCAGGTTGATGATGGCGAGGCGCGTGCACAACTGCTGGACCTCCGTCAGCACGTGGCTGGAAATGAAGATCGTCTTGCTCTGGCTGGCGAGATCGCGCATCAGGTCGCGCATCTCGACGATGCCCGCCGGGTCGAGGCCATTGGCCGGCTCATCGAGCACCAACAGATCGGGATCGTTTAGCAGCGCGACAGCGACGCCGAGCCGCTGCTTCATGCCCAGCGAATAGGTCTGCACGCGGTCGCGCTGCCGGTTGCTCAGGCCGACCAGCCCGAGCACTTCGTCGATGCGCCGCTCGCTAACGCCGCCCAAGATGTAGCCTGTGGCGCGCAGGTTATCGCGCCCCGACAAAAAGAGGTGCAGCGCCGGTGTCTCGATGAGCGCGCCCACGCGCGGCAACACCTGCCCGCGATGCTCGATCACGTCTTTCCCAAAGATCAGCACGCTGCCAGCGGTCGGCGTGATGAGGCCCAGCGCCATGCGAATCGTCGTTGTCTTGCCCGCGCCGTTGGGGCCAAGGAAGCCGAAGATCTCGCCACGCTTCACGTTGAGATTCAGGCGATCGACCGCCAGGCGCTCGCCATATTTTTTCACCAGATCGCGCGTCGCGAGCACGGTGTCGCTTGCCTGCGGTACGGCTGGCGCGGACCGATCGCGCGCCAGCGTGGAATTAGCCATAGTGATTGCTCCCTTTCTTACTGGGCGGAATCATGTGCGTCATCCGCCTGATAAGAGGATACGAGCCTGGGATGAAAGGAACATGAAGGCGGCATGAGATTGATGTAAAGTTGGTGGGAACGCTCAAAACTGGCCCTGTCTCACGCCGCGAACGGCAGCACGAGGGTAAATGTCGTGCCCACACCGACGCGGCTCGCCACCTCGATTGCCCCATCATGCGCGCGGGCCAGCTCAGCGGCCAGCGCCAGCCCCAGGCCCGTGCCGCCGGCGGCGCGCGTGCGCGCAGGGTCGGCGCGATAGAAGCGCTCGAAAATGTGCTGCAAGTCCTCAGGGGCGATGCCGATGCCCGTGTCATGCACCGCCAGGCGTGCCGTGCCATTGACAGCGGAGACGGCGAGGGTGATGGTGCCGCCTTGCGGTGTGTAATTGATGGCATTATCGACCAGAATCAGAATGATCTGGATCAGACGGCCCACATCGCCGCTCACCGTCACCGGGTCGAATCGCTTGACGGCGAGCGAGAGGCCGCGCTCGCTCGCCAGCGGCGTCACGCTCGCCACGACGTCCGAGGCAACGAGGTCGAGGCGCGCCGGCTCGAGATCGAGGGCCAGCTGACCCTCGTCGGCGCGTGCCAGATTGAGCAGTGAATTGATCAGGCGGCTGAGCCGCTCCGTCTCCGCATTCACGTCGCGCAAGAGCGCCAGGCACTCCTCGCGGCTGGGATCGCTGGCGAGCGCCACGTCGGTCATGCTGCGGATGACCGCGACGGGCGTGCGTAGCTCGTGCGAGGCGTCGGCCACGAAGCGCCGCTGCTGGATGAACGCGCCCTCGACCCGCTCGACCATCGTGTTGAAGGTCAAAGCCATTCTCTGCAAGTCGTCCCGCGCCAATGGCACCGGCACGCGCTGGCGCAGATCGCCACCGGCGATGGCCAGGGCCGCGTCGGTCAGCCGGTGCACAGGCCGCGTGACTCGCTTGGCAAAAAAGTAGCCGCCGATGATGCACAGAATCACTACCAGCGGGAAAGAATAGGGTGGTATGATACCGCGCGTGATCTTCGCTGCTGTCGTGTTGTCGAGACGCCGCGCCACCTGCAATATAGCGAAGATTTGATTGTTTTGCACCAGCGCTACGCTCAACAGCAAGGCGCCGGACGTATCATTACTGGCGCCGATCGTCCCCGTCCAGGTTTGGCCGCGCAAAGGCTCCTCGTAGCTGACCGCGGGCACGTACAGTGTTGAAAAGCTGGGGCTGGCGTAGAGCGTGCGATCGTTGATGTCGAGCACACGCACGTCATAGGTGGTATCAGCGGGAACGGACTGCGCCGCGCTCGCGCGCGCGCCGGGGCAAGGGCGCAAAGTGGCGGATTGCCGCACGTCGGGCAGATTCAGGCTGAGATCCTGCACGCACGCGCGATTGCTGGCAAATGCGATCGCCGTCGCGATCTGATCCGCCCGATTGCCGATCTGCTCTTGGGTGCTGCCGAGAAAGGTGGTGCGCAAGATAGCGCCGGAAAGGCCAAAAATGATCACTGAGAGAATGATGAAGGCGACCGAATACCCGGCAGTGAGCTGCGCGCGCAAGCCAGGCGGCCAGAGCGAGCGCAGTCGTCGCCACACCGCGCGCATTAGAGCGCGCGGCGACAGCGGCGACAGCCCATAGCGGCGCAGCCGGCGCATCACTCCTCCGGCTCCTTGAGCTGATAGCCCGCGCCACGCACCGTATGAATGACATCCGGCTCGCCCTGCTCGCAGAGCTTGCGTCGCAGGTAGCGAATGTAGACATCGATGACGTTGGACATGTTGTCGGCGTCGAAATCCCAGACGTGATCGGCGATGGTCGCGCGGCTGAGCACCTGGCGGGGATGGCGCATCAGCAGATCGAGCAGGGCGAATTCCTTGCTGCTCAGCGTGATCTGGCGGTCGCCGCGCAGCACCTCATGCGTGCGTGTGTCGAGCGTGATATCCATGAAGCGCAGCGTCGGCGATTTGACGGGGCTGTCGCGGCGCAAGAGCGCGCGCACCCGCGCCTCAAGCTCGCGAAACGCGAATGGCTTGGTCAGATAGTCGTCGGCTCCGCTGTCGAGGCCCTGCACCCGATGATCGACCGCGCCTAGCGCCGTCAAGAGCAAGATGGGCATCGTGCGGCGCCGGGCGCGCAGCTCTTGACAGACCTCGAAGCCGTTCTTGCCCGGCAGCAACAGATCCAGAATGACGAGATCGTATTCCACCGCCAGCGCGGCCTCAAGCCCGTCGATGCCGCTCTCCATCCAATCCACGGCGTAATGGCTGGCCTCAAGCCCCTTTTTCAGGCTCGGCCCCATGCGGGGATCGTCCTCGACGACTAGGATGCGCATTAGCTTGGCCCTCGCTCTCATCTGTTACAGCATAGCATAGCGCCGCGAGATGAGGGCATGATGAAGTGGCGGAAGGTGGGGATGCCAATGGAGCAAAAGCCCTCCCTCCATCGCGATGAAGAGAGGGCTTTGGATGCGACTTGCCCTCTTTGAGACAGCGTGACATCAGCCGAGCGGAATGGTGAAACTCCAAGTGCCGGAAACGACCGTGCCTTTGTAAGGGTAAGGAGGAGGGGTGGCCAGGAAAAAGTACTGTAGATTATCGATCACGAGCGTCGCCGTGCTCGCCTGGGTTTGCGGTACCAGGAAAGTGACTTCGAAGTCAGCGGAGCGGCTGGGGCCGAACATCTTCAGCAATGGCTGGCCGTCCTTATCAAGCTCCAGACTCGGATTCACCGGGTAAATACAAGCAGGGATTTGCGCTATTCCACCACCACCGGTGCTGAGGAGTATCCTGCCCGGCAAGTTGAGGCCGTGACAAAAAGTTCGCTGGGGTGTGAAACAATATGCAAACGTGGCGGTGTCTATCATGTTAGTCAGGCTGGCCTGAGCAGGGAACCCACTCATATGCAAGATCACGCGCGCGAACGAATGGTTGCCATCGAAAGCGATGGCCGTATTTGAGGTAACATCAACCTCAGTGGGCGTGATCGTGATGCCGTCGTGGGTGATGGGTGCGATGGTGAGAGAGGTGGACCGCGCAGGAACAGGTGTGACGGTGAATGGCACGATCCACGGCCCTTTAATCGCTGGACCAGAGAGAGGGCCCTGCCCGACCCCATTGTCCCCAAAGGGAATGACCTCGTTGATGACAAAGCTGAGTGTTTGCGCGTGACCGAGATCGCTTGCTGGAAGTGGTGTAAATGCTGTGTTGGTCAAAAAGGCTGCATTTGGGTCAAGGGAGGTCCAGCCGTTGAGAGCTTGTTCACCCCATTCGGAATACACTTGGCCGCTCGCGTCTCGCAGCATTGGCCCGTCAAAATATGACGCTGGCCCACCAGATAATGAATACTCCACCAGTGTGCGTGTCGTGTCGGCATAGGCTTTAAGGATCTTAATGGTAATGCCATTCACGGTCACGCCCGGCGCGGGGGTTGCCGTGGCGGTGGGTGTTGGCTTGGCGTGAGACGACGAGACAGCACCCAGCACGCGCGCGTTCCTGAGCAGCGCCATTGAGCCTGCCAGCACGACGATCACGACGACCAGGCTGACGGGGGCGAGCATGCGGGGAAAAGAGCGCGCTGTGTTACGGTGATCTTCCGCCGCGAGACGGTGGCGCAAGCTGATCATGGGGTCAGCGGAGGGAGCAACGCCGCGCGCTGCTCGATTCATCAGCTCAGGGAGCTTGTCTTCGAGATCGTTAAGAGACATGTTTCACCTCTTCTTTGGAAAACGCGGGGGGCTGAGAGTTACTTTCCGACAGCAGATCAGGGTAGCTCGCTCGAATGATGCGATCGAGCGCGCGCAGGCCGTCGGTCAGCCGCTGGCGCGCGGTGCCCGGACGAATGCCGAGTATAGACGCAATCTCGTCATCGCTATAGCCGCTGAGATAGCGTAAGACGACCGCTTCACGCTGTGCGTCGCTCAGCTCGCGCAGAGCGGCGGCCAGTGCGTCTCGCTGTTCCGCTCGCTCGGCCTGCTCGGAGGGATCGGCAAACGAGGAGCGAGTATGCCGCGAGAGATCAATGGGGGCTGAGTCGTCATCGGCTTCCAATCGCGTCAGCTGATGCATGCTCACGGCTGGGGAACGGGCAGCCGTGCGCTGTCGCTGGCGCGCGATATTCGTCACGATGCGATAGAACCAGGGCGCGAAAGGGCTGCCAGCGCGAAATCGGCCCATCGACTTGAACGCCTGCAAAAAGCTGTCTTGCGCGATGTCTTCGGCCAGGGCGCGATCGCCCGTGAGCAGAAAGGCGATGCGTTGTGCCTGCACGAAATAGCGCGCGACGAGTGGCTCGAGTCCATTGATGTCGCCTTGCTGGCACATGCGGATCGCCTGGATGTCGTCGTCAGTGGTGCTCACATAATCCCTTCCTCTCAGACTAACGGATACGATCCCAAGCTCATTATGCTGAAAGAGGGAGATTCGCCAGCTAGCGAACAGAGAAAGAAGGCTGATGCATCCGGTAAGAGGATGGTAGATGGCTTGTTGTGCGATCGATCGCGTCCCAGCCCGCGCAGGCGGGCCGCACTGGTCGCACCAGTCGAGTCGTACAATATAATATATCAAGGCAATCGAAGAGCCGTCACCTCTCGTGCCAATTCGGACAAAGGAGCGATCTTGCGCAATGCATACACAAAATTTGGGGCAGTTGTTGCCGTTTCTGATCCCCATCGCCGTCGTCGAGCTGGCACTCGTGATCTATAGCGTCGTGGATCTCTTTGGTGCGGAGCGGCGCGTCAAGGGCGGCAATAAATGGCTGTGGCTGGCGGTCATCGTGCTGATCGGCACGATCGGGCCACTGGTCTATCTCTTCGTCGGGCGAGAGGACATGTGATGGATATCGCGATTCAGACGGAAGGTCTGACCAAGCGCTATGGCAATATTGTTGCGCTTGACAGCCTCACGCTCGCCGTGCCGGTGGGGTCGGTCTTTGGCTGCTTGGGGCCGAATGGCGCGGGGAAGACGACGCTGGTGCGCGTGCTGTCGGGGCTGACGAAGCCGAGCGCGGGGCGCGCGACGGTAGCGGGCGTCGATGTGGCGACGGGTGGGCTTGAGCTGCGCCGGAGCATCAACGTGCTCGATCAGCAGCCACGCTTCTATGCATGGATGACGGGGCGCGAGCTATTGGACTACGCCGGGCGGCTCTATGGCTTGCACGGGGCCACGCTGCGGGCGCGCGTCGACGAGGCGCTGAGCGTCACCGATCTCGTTGACGCGGCGCGGCGGCGCATCGGCGGCTATTCGGGCGGCATGCGGCAGCGGCTGGGGCTGGCGCAAGTGCTGCTCAACCGGCCCGATGTGCTCTTTCTCGATGAGCCGGCCAGCTCTCTCGATCCCGCCGGCCGTCATGAGATCCTGCGCGCCGTCGCTGAGCTGCGCGGGCGCGCGACAGTCTTTATGTCCACTCATATCTTGAGCGATGTCGAGCGTGTCTGCGATCGCGTGGCGATCCTGGATCGCGGGCGGCTGGTCGTCGCGGCGGGCGTCGAGGAGTTGCAAGCGCGCTATGCGCAGCCGGTTTATCTGATCGAGCTTGAGAGCGACACTGACGCCGCGACACTCGCGGCTGATCTGCGAGCGGCCCCGTGGGTGGGCGCGGTGACAGTGGCTGGCGCGACGGTGCGTGTGGTGGCCAGCGACGCTGGCGTGGCGGCGCGCGAGGCGCTGCCGCTCGTGGCGCGGGCTGGCGGCGAAGTCGTGCGCTTCGAGCGGGCGCGGCCCAGCCTTGAGGATATTTTCTTGCGCCTGACGGGTGTGGGCGAGCAACAGACGGCGGAGGTGCAGTGATGAGCGATGCGTTGCGACTGGACGGCTTTACGGTCATGCTTGGCAAAGAGGTACGTGAGGCCTGGCGCACGGGCAAGCTGCCCATCGTCGTCGGCATCTTCTTCGTTTTGGGTCTCGCCTCGCCGCTCCTGGCCTATGAGACGCCGGCACTGCTCCAGTCGCTGGGCACGGGCGGCGTGACGATTTCCGTGCCAGCGCCGACCGTCGCCGACGCCGTGGATCAATTCCTCAAAAACGTCGCCGGGGATGGCGTCTTCATTGGCATTCTGGCGGCGATGGGGTTGATCGCGCGCGAGCACGAGCGGGGCACGACGGCTTTCGTGCTGACGAAGCCGGTAACGCGCCTGGCCTTCGTGCTGGCCAAAGCGGTCGCCATCGCGCTGGTGCTGGCTTTAGGAATCATCGCGGCGGGCGTTGCCGGCGCGATCTATACCCCGCTGCTTTTCGCGCCAGGGTTGCAACCAGGTTTCGTTGCCGCGTGCGCGCTGGTGCTTTTGCAATTGCTGAGCTATGCGGTGCTCACGCTCGCGGGCAGCGCGCTAGTACGCTCGACCGTCGCGGCGGGCGGCATCGGCATCGCGGCCTTCGCGGCGCTGGCTGTCGTGGGTGCGTTTCCCGCTCTGGCACGCTTCACGCCAGCGGGGCTGACTGAGCCGGCGCGGGCGCTGGCGCTGGGGCAGGCCACGTCACACCTGGGCACAGCGCTCGTTGCCAACGTGATTATCATCTTAGCCTCCGTCGCGCTGGCCTGGCAGGTCATCGAGCGCAAAGAGATCGCGCCCACGGAATGATTCGATGCCCCTCATTCGTCGCAGTGAGGAGTGGAGGGAGTGAAGCTGGCCCCGTCACAGGTGGGCAGCGTGAAGCAGAAGGAAGATCCCTCGCCGGGGACGCCGTTGCTCTCGACCCAGATCTGGCCGCCCATCGCTTCGACGAACGTGCGACAGAGGAACAGCCCGATGCCATTGCCGCGAATGGGGCCGGCGATGTCGCGCTCCAGGCGCACGAAGCGATTGAAGAGCTTGGGCACGTCGCGCGGCGGCACGCCCAGTCCGCGATCGCGCACGGCGATCCGCACGGCGTCGCTCTCGATCACCGCGTCGACGGTGATCGGCGTGCCCGGCTCGGAATATTTGAGCGCGTTCGCCACGAGATTGACGAGCACCTGGCGCAGCCGCACCTCGTCGGCCAGCGTGACGAGCGTGGGATCGATCGCGACCGTCACAGGCCGCGCCTGGGCGTGCTGCTCATCCAGCCCAGGCTCGTTGATGGTGAGCGGGTCGAAGGTCTCGATCACCGCCAGCACTAACGGTCGCACCGAGACCGGCGCGATCGTCAGATGGGGCATGCCGGACTCGATCGCCGCCGCTTCCAGAATATTACCGAGCAAGCGCAGCACAGTGTTGCCTGAGTCGAGTGCGCGCTTCACGATGCGCTGGCGGTGCTCAGCAGTCAGCTCGTCGCCTTTTTCCCCCAGCAACTCGAGATTGCCATACATCGACATGATCGGCGTGCGCAGCTCGTGGTTCGCGTCCATGATGAAAAGATCTTTGAGCACCCTCAGCTCATGCTCGCGCTGCATGGCGCTTGACGCCGCGCGCATGCCTTCTTCCGCCGTGCTCAGCGCCATCCAGCTGACCGCCGTGATGAGCAGGAAAAAGAGCAGAAACAGACCGATCGTCCCCAGGCGAAACGTCAACTCGGGGATTCCGCTGTAATGCAGCGTGCGCGCAAGCGGCATGAGGCTGACGGCCAGGGCCGTGATGCACCATGCCACGCCAGCGGTGGCCCACACGGCCCAGCGTGGCAGCACCAGACCGGCGGTGAGGATGAAGAACGCGAAGAGGCAAAAAGTGAGCAGCGTCCACGTGCTCAGGCCCTCACCGCCGGTGACCACAGAGACGGTGAGGGTGATCATCGTTCCAAAGCAATAGAGCGATCCGGCCAGCGTCGCGTGTTTGGCGTATGCCAGGAACAAGGTGCCGATGTCGATGATGATGAAGATGATGAATCCTGAGATGACGACGCCTGACCCGCCCAAAAACGCGAAGGAAAGGCCTAGCGCGAAGTCGATAAGGGTCAGGCACAAGAGAATGAAGCGCAACATGGCCAGGCGCCGCTGTTGGTAGTATTGATCGATGGTGATCTTCGCGTTGCGCGGAATCTTGGTGCGAAACGGCGCGGTCACCACGTCTTTGAGCGCGGCTACGAGATCATGGCGCGGCATCGTATGACGCATACGGGCTTCTCTCGCGATGGCGAGCCGCGCCATCTCGATTGCCGGTGAATCGGCAAAGAGACGCGGCTCGCGCGGTCAATCCACTTCTTCGATGTCGCCAAGGAGCACGACATCACGGCGGGCGCGATACATCGCGTTGAGCGACATGGCGTGCTCGATCGCCGCGATCAGCTCGGCGATTTTGACCGGCTTGATGAGATAGGCGTCGGCGCCCGACATCAGCCCCACCAGCTTGTCGCGGTCCTGCACCATCGCGCTGAGCATGACGATCGGCGTCTGAGCCGTCGCGGGGTCACCCCGTAGCGCGCGCACCAGGTAATAGCCGTTGAGTTTGGGCATGCGCACGTCCACCACTACGCAATCGGGGCGCAGCTTATAATACATCGCCAGACCCGTGTCGCCGTCATCCGCGACGACGACCTCATAGTGACCTAACAATCTCAGCGAATCGATCAGCAACTCGATCAGCGCGCGATCGTCATCGACGACGAGCACGCGTCCTTTCACGGGTGGCAATATGTTCACTCTGGCAACCCCCTGACTGAAACAGAGACGATGAAAAGCACTGCGCGATCTTCTACGCTTGATTGATACGTCCGAACTTTGAGATAGCCTTCATGTTTAACTACATGATACATCGGTTTGATAAACGTTTCGCTTGCGAAAACCGATCGATTTGCCGGCTGTTGATAACATTTAGGAATGACACCTGACGCGAAGGGGAGCACGAGGCGCGCTTCACCCTCTTTCATAGGGAGAGATTGCCGCGAGGGGCCGGACCCCTGTCTCGCTTAGCAAGGGGCGCGTAATCCCCCTTGCTTTGAGCTATGGGGATGAAAGCGCCGT
>VFSW01000128.1_pt1 | contig 96457 bp, 85 predicted proteins | sample 5358111 | NCBI WGS metagenome assembly VFSW01 (sample SAMN11554181, study PRJNA540505) | mine drainage metagenome | isolation source: sediment from site ElyBrook_90M | place: USA: Ely Copper Mine, Vershire, VT | collected 2017 | reverse complement strand
AAGCGCCATTCCGATGAAGGGCGTTTTGGGCCTTCCCAGGTGCCGTAATCACTTGTCAGCGGCATCATCGCGATCATTTCCGCAGTCATGTCATCGTAGCGGATGGCCGAGGGGGTGATGAGCATGCCGTGGTCGGTGCGCAGGCTTAAATTGCCGGCCGTGCCGGTGTTGAGGCCTAAGCCTGTGAGGCTGCGGGCGGCAGCAATCAGGGCGGTGCGTTGTTGCAAATGCGGCATCGGATACTCACCTTGACGTAAACGGGAACTACGGCTCAACTGATGGAAAGCTGAATGCCAATGGAGGATAATATGGTCCAGATCAATGGATGTATCGAGTTGAGTGTTGCCGATGGTGTGGCTCTGATTTTGGCCGATAACCCACCGGTGAATGCGTTGGGTCATGCAGTGCGGGAAGGCCTGGTGGCGGCGGTGCGCCAAGCGGTGGCCGATCCAGCGGTGCAGGCGATTGTGCTGGGCTGCAAGGGCCGGACATTTTTTGCGGGCGCCGATATTACCGAGTTTGGCAAACCGTTAAAGCAGCCGGGCTTGCAGGAAGTGATTGCGGAATTTGAGGCCAGCCCGAAGCCGGTGGTAGCGGCGATTTTTGGCACGGCACTGGGTGGCGGGTTGGAGATTGCGCTTGGGTGCCATTTCAGGGTGGCGCGTGCTGACGCGCGGATGGGTCTGCCGGAAGTGAAACTAGGGCTGTTGCCGGGGGCTGGCGGCACACAGCGGTTGCCGCGATTGGTGGGGCCGCAAAAGGCGGTGGCGATGATTGTGGCCGGCGTGCCGGTGGCTGCAAAGGTAGCGCTGGCGGATGGGATTATTGACGAGATTGTGGCGGAGCCGATTGCCGGGGCGGTGGCATTTGCCAAGCGTGTGCTGGTGGAGGCAGTGCCTCTGGTGAAAGTGCGGGACCGCGAGGAAAAAATTGTGTCAGCACGTGATAACCCGGCCGAATTTGAGGCAGCGGCGAAAGCGGCTTTGAAGAAATTGGCAGGGGTGGAAGCTCCGGCGGCGTGCGTGGAATCGGTGCGCAATTCATTCATGCTGCCATTTGAGGCGGGACTGGCGGCAGAGCGCGATTTGTTTATGAAATTGGTGGTGGGTGACCAGAGCCGGGCGCAACGGCATATATTTTTCTCGGAGCGCGAGGCTGCGAAGGTGCCCGATATGCCTGCCGGTGTGAAGCCTGCCGCCATTAAAAAAGCCGTGGTGATTGGCGGCGGTACAATGGGGGGAGGCATTGCGATGTGCTTTGCCAATGCCGGTGTGCCGGTAAGCATTGTTGAAACAACAGAGGAATTTCTTGCCAAGGGGCTGGCGCGGATTAAGCAGACCTATGCGGTTTCAGTGGAACGTGGGGCATTGAAGCAGGAGGCGATGGACAAACGCTTAGACCTGATTGCCGGTACGCTGGATTGGAATGTGATTGCCGACACTGACATCGTGATTGAGGCGGTGTTTGAAGAGATTGGGCTGAAGAAAGAAATTTTCGGCAAGTTGGATAAGATTGCAAAGCCAGGAACATTGCTGGCCTCGAACACGTCCACGCTGGATGTGGATGCGATTGCTGAAAGCACGTCGCGGCCTGGCGATGTGGTGGGGATGCATTTTTTCTCGCCGGCGAATGTGATGAAGCTGCTGGAGATTGTGCGGAGTGCGCATAGCTCGATGGAAGCGATTGCGACGGCGGTGGCGGCGGGGAAACTACTGGGGAAAATTCCGGTTGTAGTGGGTAATTGCGATGGGTTTGTGGGAAACCGGATGTTGGCGCGACGCTCGACCGAGTGTGAACGGTTATTGCTGGAGGGTGCTAAGCCGGAGGATGTGGATGCGGTGGTGCTGAAGTTTGGGTTTCCGATGGGGCCTTATGCGATGGGGGATCTGGCCGGGCTGGATGTAGGCTGGCGGATTCGTAAAGGCCGTGGCGTGACAGCGCCAGTGAGCGATGCGCTATGTGAGGCCGGACGGTTTGGCCAGAAGACCGGTAAGGGATATTATATTTATGAAAATGGCGCGCGTGTGCCGATGCCGGACCCGGAGGTTTTAGCGCTGGCCACTCAAAAAGCTGAAGAGCTTGGGATAAAGCGGCGCAATATTTCGGAGCAGGAAATATTCGAACGGATGTTTTATCCGATGATCAATGAGGCGGCACGGATTTTGGAAGAAGGCATTGCGGTGCGGGCTTCTGATGTTGATGTGGTGTGGGCCTATGGCTACGGCTGGCCGGTTTGGCAGGGCGGGCCGTGTTTTTATGCAGACCTCGTGGGTGCCAAGGTGATTTGCGCGGCATTGGACCATTATGCAGCGCTCACCGGCGATGCGGGGTTACAACCGTCGGCGCTATTGCGGAACCTGGCTGAAACCGGCGGTAAGTTTGGTGATATTGGCGTAGTGGCAAAGGTGGCGGCGTAATGGCACGGCCGTTTGCTTGGGAGGCATCGTACCCGCCGGGGTTGGTTTGGGATGTTGCGCCACCGCAGATTTCGCTGCCCGAGCATTTGCAGAATTGCGTGACGGCGCATGGGCATAGGCTGTTTATTGATTATCGCGGGACTGAAATTTCCTATGCCGAGTTTGGTCGCAAGGTGCATCAGACGGCAGCCGGGTTGTTGGCACTGGGATTGCAGCCCGGCGCGAAGGTGGCTTTGTATTTACCCAATACGCCGTATCATCCGTTTAGTTTTTTTGGCGTGTTGAAGGCAGGCGGGGTGGTGGTTCATCTATCGCCTTTGGATGCGCCGCGTGAGCTGGTGCATAAGTTGACCGATAGTGGGGCACGGATTTTAATCACCACAAATATTGGGCCGATGCTGGAGGGCGCACAAAAGTTGTTGGCCGGTGGGTTTATTGACCGGTTGATTGTGGGCGATGATGCGGTGTTCGGCCCTGCCCCGGGTTTACCGATTGTGGCGGTGCCGGAGGGGAATCCGGCGATCGTGAATTTCAATACTTTGTTTGAAGCTGCATTGCCCGAGACGTGGCCGGTGCTGGTGCCGACGGACCTTGCGGTGCTGCAATATACCGGCGGCACCACGGGGCTTCCTAAAGGGGCGATGCATACGCATGCAACGCTGGGAGCTTCGATTGCCATATATAACCAGTTTTACGAAGGCCAGACACCAGAAGATAAGAATGAAAAACTGCGGGTAATTGCCGTGCTGCCGTTTTTTCATATTTATGCGTTGGTGGTGTTGCTGCTGTGGCAGATGAAACGCGGCTCAGCGTTATTGTTGCATTTACGGTTTGATGCGGAGGCGATTTTACACGATATTGAGGTGAAACGCGCCAGTTATTTTCCGGGTGTGCCGACGATGTGGATTGCGCTAAGTACGATTGCGGGCATTGAGAAGCGTGATTTTTCATCGTTGAAGCATGTGGCCTCCGGCGGTGCGCCATTGCCGGTGGAGGTGGCGGCGCGGTTTGAGCGTTTGGTGGGCAAGCGGATTGGCGGCGGATGGGGGATGACCGAAACGGCTTCGGCCGGGACCGGGCATTTGATGGAAGGGATTTTCCGGGAAGATTCCGTAGGTGTGCCGTTGCCGGGGATTGAGGCGCAGATTGTAGCCCTTGATGACCCCGCGCGCGTGTTGGCCCAGGGCGAAACCGGCGAATTGCGGGTAAAGGGGCCCAATATATTCAAGGGCTACTATAATAAGCCCGCTGATACCGCCAAGGATTTTATCGATGGGTATTTTCTGACGGGTGACATTGGCAAAATGGATGCCAATGGGATGCTGTACCTGGTGGACCGTAAGAAGGATATGATTATTTCGGGCGGGTTTAATGTGTATCCGCGCTATATTGAAGATGCGATTTATGAGCACCCTGATGTTGAGGAATGCAGCGTGATTGGGGTTGTTGATGACTATCGCGGCCAGGCGGCGAAGGCGTTTATAAAGTTGCGGGCTGGAGCGATAGGATTTTCGCTGGATGAGTTACGGGTATTTCTAGCTGATAAGATCGGGCGCCACGAAATGCCTTCGGCAGTGGAGTTTCGGGACGCGTTGCCGAAAACGCCGGTTGGGAAGTTGTCAAAAAAAGAATTACTCGCCGAAGAGGCGGCAAAACTGAAGGATCAAGCACATGGTTGAAGCGGTAATTGTCTCGACGGCGCGCACACCGATTGGAAAAGCGTTCAGGGGTGCGTTTAACTTAACCCATGGTGCTGCCATGGGTGGCCATGTGATTGCGGCGGCGTTGGCGCGGGCCAAGGTAGAGCCAAGCGAGATTGAGGATGTGGTGATGGGATGCGCGACCCCTGAGGGGGCGACAGGCGGCAATATTGCACGGCAGGCAGCGTTGCGGGGGGGCATTTCAGTGGACGCGGCGGCGATGACGGTGAACCGGTTTTGTTCGTCAGGCTTGCAGGCAATAGCCCTGGCGGCACATGAGATTTTGCTGGAAGGCGCACCGATTGTGGTGGCCGGCGGATTAGAAAATATTTCGCTGACCCAGATGAGTGCCAACCGGCATTTTGGTCAGGATGAATGGTTGTTGGCGCATAAGCCTTCCATTTACATGACGATGATTGAAACGGCCGATAATGTGGCGAAGCGTTATAATGTAAGCCGCGCGGCGCAAGATGAATATGCGTTAGAGAGCCAGCGCCGCACGGCCGCTGGGCAGCAGGCTGGGCGGTTTAATGATGAAATTGTTCCGATGCATACGACGAAGGCTGTTGAGAATAAAGAGACCAAGGACATTACGCATGAGGCGTGTTTTTTGAAGCAGGATGAAGGCAACAGACCCGAAACGAATTTAGAAGGTTTGCAGAAGTTAAAGCCGGTGCGAGGTGAGGAATTTTTTATAACCGCTGGTAACGCTTCGCAACTTTCTGACGGAGCATCGGCTTGCGTGATGATGTCTGATACCGAAGCAGCACGACGTGGTTTGACGCCGATGGGGATTTTCAGGGGCTTTGCGGTGGCGGGGTGTGAACCTGATGAAATGGGCATTGGGCCTATTTATGCGGTGCCGCGGTTGTTGAAGCGGCATGGGTTGAGCGTGGATGATATTGGTTTGTGGGAACTAAACGAAGCATTCGCCAGCCAGGTGATTGCCAGCCGGGACCGTTTGGGAATTCCCAATGATCGGCTGAATGTCGATGGTGGATCGATTTCGATCGGGCACCCATATGGGATGAGCGGGGCACGGATGACCGGCCACGCGCTGATTGAAGGCAAGCGCCGGGGTGTAAAATATGCGGTTGTGACCATGTGTATCGGCGGTGGCCAGGGTGCGGCTGGTTTGTTTGAAATTGTGTGAGGAGATCATCAGATGGATTTGAATTTATCGGCTGAAGAACTGGCGTTTCGCGATGAGGTGCGGGCATTTATTGCAGCTGAATTATCGCCCGAGACGCGCGAGAAACTGGTGCTGGGGCGCGAGATTGGTAAACATGATTTTGTTGAGTGGCAGCGCAAGTTAAATGCCAAGGGTTGGGCCGTGCCGCATTGGCCGGTGGAATGGGGCGGCCAGAATTGGGGGCCGATGCAGGAGTATATTTTTCTCGATGAGTTGCAGCAGGCCCCTGCCCCTTCGCCTTTGCAGTTTAATTGCTCGATGGTGGGGCCGGTGATTGCGACGTTTGGCTCGGAGGAACAAAAAAAGAAGTTTCTGCCCGCGACGGCGAATTTGGATATATGGTGGTGTCAGGGATTCTCAGAACCTGGGGCTGGGTCGGACTTGGCCGGGCTGAAGACCACGGCGCGGCGTGAGGGGGATTTTTATATCATCAACGGCCAGAAGACCTGGACCACTCTGGCGCAATATGCCGATTGGATTTTTGTGCTGGCGCGGACCAACCCGCAAGCGGAGAAGAAGCAGCAAGGGATTTCGTTTATTCTGGTGGATATGAAAACACCGGGTGTCACTGTGCGGCCCATTCAGTTGATTGATGGCGGGCGCGAGGTGAATGAGGTGTGGTTCGATGAGGTGAAGGTGCCGGCTGAGAATTTGGTAGGACAGGAGAATCGCGGTTGGGATTATGCCAAGTTTCTGCTGACCAACGAGCGGATGGGGATTGCGCGGATTGGGGTTTCCAAGCAACGCATCCGGCGGATTAAGGAACTGGCGAAGAGTGAGCGCTATGGCGATACGCAATTGCTGGACCAGCCTTGGTTTCGTGAAAAACTGGTGAGTGTGGAAATTGAGTTGAAGGCGCTGGAGATTACCCAGTTGCGGGTACTTGCCGAAGCACGCAAGCGCGGCAAGCATGGTGAAGCGGACCCGAATTCCTCGATATTGAAAATCAAAGGCTCGGAATTGCAGCAAGTGACGACTGAGTTGATGATGGATGTGATGGGGCCCTTTGTGCTGCCGTTTGCGGCTTCGATGGATGATGAGGACCGCACCAATGAGCCGCCGATCGGGCCGGATTATGCGGCTTCGGCAGGACCGACCTATTTTAATTCGAGGAAGATTTCGATTTATGGTGGGTCGAATGAGATCCAGCGGAATATTATTGCGAAGGCGATTCTGGGTTTCTGAAAGAAGTTTCCCGCCTGCGCGGGAATGACGATTAGGCGGAAATGGGGGATGTATTATGGATTTTGATTTTTCCGATGACCAGAAGTTGCTGAAGGAAAGTGTTGGGAAGTTGATGGCCTCGCGCTATGGGGATTTTGAGAAGCGCAAAGGGTATCAAACGCATACCAATGGCTTCGACCCGGCGGTGTGGGCGGAATATGCTGAGGCCGGCATATTGTCCCTGCCCTTTTCAGAGGAGCAAGGCGGGTTTGGCGGCGGGCCGGTTGAGACCATGATCGTGATGGAGGAGATGGGCACGGCGCTGGCGGTGGAGCCGTATCTGGCGTGCGTGGTGCTGGCGGGGGCGGTTTTGAAATATGGCAAGGCAGACGACAAAATTCCTGAAATTGCCACGGGTGAGGCGATTGTGGCGCTGGCGAATATTGAGCGCTCATCGCGGTATGATTTGAATGATGTAAGTCTGCCCGCAAAACTGGATGGCACTGCGTATGTGCTGGAGGGTGAAAAGAGCGTTGTGCTTGGTGGCGGGGCGGCAGATTATTTTATCGTTGCAACGCGGACCTCGGGCAATCGGCGCGATGTGGATGGAATTACATTATTGCTGGTGGATGCCAAAAGCCCTGGAATTTCCCGGCGTGGCTACCCGACGCAGGATGGGCAACATGCGGCTGAGGTGTCGTTTGGCTCAGTGCGGGTGCCGGTGGCAAATGTGATTGGCGAGGTTGGCAAGGGGCTGCCGATTTTGGCGCGGGCGGTGGATGAGGCGATTGCCGGGCTTTGTGCCGAAGCGGTGGGCGCCATGGATGCGCTGGTGAAGATGACCGTGGAGTATTTGAAAACCCGCAAGCAGTTTGGCGTGGCGATTGGCTCGTTCCAGGCGTTGCAGCATCGCTCGGTGGATATGCTGGTGATGCTGGAGCAGGCGCGCTCGATGGCAATATACGCGGCGCTCAGTGTGGACGATGCCGATGAAGTGGCACGCGGCAATGCAATTTCAGCGGCGAAAGTGCAGATTGGACGGTCGGCGAAGTTTATCGGCCAGCAATCCGTTCAGTTACATGGCGGGATTGGGGTGACGATGGAGTATAAGGCTGGGCATTACTTCAAGCGCCTGACGATGATTGAACAGATGTTTGGGGATTCTGATTATCATATGCGGAAATTGGCGGCGTCGGGGGCGGCAATCGCAGCGTAGGGGGTTTCCTTTCGCGTGTAGTTGAGCGATTGTAAGCAACCCCTGGTTGGAGTTTTGCTTGCAGCGCCGCTTGTTTATAGCCTTGTCGGGAGTTCTGTTGAGCGGTTGCGCGGTGATGGCGGCTGATGGGTCACGGCTGCCGAAACTGCCAGTCGGGCCAACTGGTACCTACCGGTTGGGGGCGGGCGATGGGCTGAAGATAAGGGTTTATGACCAGCCGCAATTATCGGGCGATTTTATTGTCGATGACAGCGGGATGATCGATATGCCGCTGCTGGGGTTGGTGCCCGCGGCGACTGATACGACGTCGGAATTGGCGGATGCGATTACCGCTTTGCTTAAAGCCAAGAATTTGATTCTGGCGCCGAGTGTGGCGATTGAAGTTTCCAAATACCGGCCGTTTTATGCGCTGGGCGAGGTGAATACGCCGGGCCAGTACCCATACCGCCCCGGCATGACTGTCCTGACAGCAATATCCATCGCCGGAGGCTTCACGTACCGGGCGGAGCAAGGCTACGTAGGGGTAACGCGTGATTTTGGCAGAGGCGCTGCCCAGTATCGCGCCTCCATTACGGCACTGGCAGAACCTGGCGATGTCATCACGGTTTTTGAGAGACGATTTTAAACCAGGTAAATTTGGCTCCGGCACATTTGGCCCCGGCACCTGGCAAATGAATGTGGCGGTGATTGCTGCCGGGATTGCCACTTTTATAAACATGTACTGCACACAGTCGATTTTACCGGTGCTGGCGGAGGCGTTTCATGTGCCGCAGGCGCAGACCGGGCTCTCAGTGACCGCGCCGCTGTTGGCGACCGCGATGGTGGCGCCGGTGGTGGGGGCGATCTCCGACCGGTTTGGGCGCAAGAGACTGATATTGGGAGCAGCCACATTATTGGTGATACCCACGGCTCTGGCAGCGGATGCCGGTAATTTTGAGATGTTCGTGTTCTGGCGGTTCGTGCAGGGGCTGATGCTGCCGTTTATTTTCACGGTGACGATTGCCTACATTGGCGATGAATCCGACGGGCCGATGACGGCGCGGTTGGCCGGTATTTATATGGCCGGCACCATTACAGGCGGGTTCAGCGGGCGGTTGATTACCGGATTTGCTACAGAGTTCATCGGCTGGCGCGGCGCGATGCTGGTGGTGGCGGCAATTACCTTCACCATGGCAATGGTGGTGGCTGTGATGATGCGGCCTGAGCGGCGCTTCAAGGCGCAGTATGGAATTGGGCGGGCGCTAAAATCATTTCCGATCCATCTGTCAAACCCGCGGTTACTGGCAACATTTGCGGTGGGGTTTGGGGTGTTGTTCAGCCTGATCGCGATATTTACCTACGTGAATTTCCGGCTGGCGGCGGCACCGTATTTTCTGGGCCCCGCCGCGTTGGGCAGCATTTTTGTGGTGTATCTGGGCGGGGTGGTGATGAGCCCGCTGGCGGGGCGATTGGCGAACCGGTTTGGACGGCGCCGGGTGATGGCGGCGGCGGCGCCGGTATTGGTGTTGGGGCTGATGATTACGCTGGCCGGGCCTTTGTGGATGATTATTGCCGGGCTGCTACTGTTCTGCTCGGGCGTGTTTGTGCAGCAGACGGTGGGCACGGCGTTTGTCAGCCAGGCAGCGCGGGAGGCGAAATCAACCGCCGTGGGGCTGTATGTGATGTGCTATTATATTGGCGGCAGTGCTGGCGGAATTTCACCGGCGGGTGTGTGGCACGCTTATGGCTGGCCCGGATGCGTGGCGATTGTGTGCGCGATGCAGGCGATGATGCTGGCGGTGGCGATGCGGTATTGGACTCCGCCTACGAGTTGAGCTTACGACCTGAAGTGAATCGGCTGACCGATGGGCGTGGCGACTTCGCCCTCGCGCATGACGATATTGCCGCGCACAATGGTGGCAGCCGGCCAGCCAGTGACAGACACACCGTCAAACGGGGTCCAGCCGCATTGGCTCGCAATGGCGGTGTTGCTGATGGTTTCAGTTTTTTTTAGGTCCACAATGGAAAAATCGGCATCGTAGCCGGCTGCGATGCGGCCTTTGTTGACCGCGCCGTAGATACGGGCGGGGCCGGCGGACATGAGGTCAGCCAGGCGCAGTAGCGAGAGTTTGCCCTGGTGGACTTGCTCTAACATCATTGGCAACAGAGTTTGCACGCCGGTTAAGCCTGCCGCGCAATCGGGCCAGGGTTTTTCCTTGTTGGCGCGGGAATGTGGCGCGTGGTCGGAGCCAATGGTGTCGACCGTGCCATCGGTAATGGCGGCCCAGGCGGCGGCGACATGGCGGGTATCGCGGATCGGCGGGTTCATCACGCCGTAAGCGCCGAGACGTTCATACACGTCGGGGGCGGATTGCACGAGGTGGTTGAGGAGGACTTCGACGCTGGCGATGTCGTGGAAACCTTTGAGGTAATCCAGCTCCTCGGCGGTGGAAACATGCAGGATATGGGCCGGACGTTTTGTTTTGCGGGCGAGCGCCATGATGCGGCGGGTACCGAGGAAAGCGCATTCAACATCGCGCCAGATGGCGTGGTTGGCGTAGGCATCACCTGAGGAAAAACTTTTGCGACGCTCCTGCAAGCGGGTTTCGTCTTCAGAGTGGAAGGCGATGCGGCGGCGGCCGGAACGCATCACGCGCTCGATGTCATGGTCGGAGGCGACCAGGAGATTACCTGTGGAGGAGCCTGCGAAAACCTTGATGGCGCAGACGGCGTCAATGGTTTCAAGATTGCCGATGGTGTCGGCATTGTCGGTGGTGGCGCCGACGTAAATACCGACGTCGCAATAGGCGTGGCCGGTGATGTACTTGCGCTTGGCGTTCAGGGTTTCGACGTCGATGGCGGCGGGGGTGGTGTTGGGCATGTCGAACACTGAGGTGACGCCGCCAAGCACCGCGCCCTTGGTGCCGGAGAGGAGGTCTTCCACGCCGTTGATGCCGCCGTTGCCGCCGTCGCGGAAGTGCACATGCGGGTCGATGATGCCGGGGAGGATGTGCAGATGCGTGGCGTTGAATGTTTCGGGGGCGGTTCCGAGGTTTCTGCCGATGGCGGCGATGCAGCCCTGGGCCACGCCGATGTCGGCCTCGATGATCCCCCAGGGGAGGACGATGCTGCCGTTCTGGATGAGAAGGTCGAAATTCATGGTTGCCTCATGGGTTAGACGATGGCGATTTTCAGAGCAATGTTTGGGCGGCAGCCAGGGCGGCTTCAACCGTCAGGCCTTGCATGGGAGCGCCGCCCGCGGGGCCGGGGGCAACGGCAATAGCCGTGTGCAGGCCAGCAGGTGCGTATTCATCGGCGCGGGAGCGGCCAAACAGGCCTAGCGTGGGGGTGCCAGCGGCGGCGGCGATGTGCATCAGGCCGGAATCATTGCCGACGAACAAAGCGCAACGGCGCATACTGGCGGCGACTTCCGGGAGCGTGAGGTTGCCGACTAGGTCGATGGCGCCGGGGAGTGCGGCCATCACTGGGGCGGCCATGGCGCGCTCGGCGGGGCCGGGGCCGGCAAAGATGGCAGGCCGGGCATTGGCGAACGGGCCAACCGCCAGGGCTTTGAACAGGGCGATGAAATTTTCAGCGGGCCAGACCTTGCCGGACCAGTTGGCGGTGGGGCCGAGACCGATAATCGGGCCTTCGGGGAGCAACGAGGCGGCCTTGGCTTCATCCACCGGCGCGACCCAGGTGACGGGCAGTGGTGGTGGAGTAAACCCCATGCCGGCGGCGAGTTGCTCATAACGGCGGCCAGGGCGGCGACCACCGCGCAGCATGTGGCGTTTTTTAGTGAGCAAAAATAAGGCCATGCCGGAGCCGCGGACATCGACCACGATGTCCCACACATGAGGGATGAGCTTGGTCCATAGGCGTAACCAATGGGCGTCGAAACGTTCCTTCTCGAACACGATCAGGCGCTCCATCCCGGGCAAGCGAGCGAAGACGCCCTCAGCCACAGTGCCGCAGGCCACGGTGATGCGGGCGGTAGGATGGTTTTGGCGGAGACGTTCCAGAATCCCGCTGGAAATCACGGCATCGCCGATACGTGAAGAGGTGATGAATAGAATCCGCATGGGGTGGCGCTGTAGCATGGGTTGCCGTGGCGTAGCCATGCGCCCACTTATCGGGACATGGTCAATATAGCGCATTTATCAAATCGTAGCGTGATTGCCGTAACCGGGGCGGACCGGGTGGCGTTTCTCAACGGGCTGGTCTCCAACGATGTGGCGCAGGCGGCGCACGGCCGGGCGGTGTGGGCGGCGATGTTGTCACCGCAGGGTCGGTATTTTTCGGATTTTTTCATTTTTTTCGATGATGCGCGGTTGCTGCTGGATGCGCCGCGCGAGGCCGTACCGGAGATTGTGAAAAAATTGTCGCGCTACAAGCTGCGGGCGGCGGTGAGCCTTACGGATGTATCGGATGAGTTGGCGGTTTATGCGGTGTGGGATGGCGCCCCGCCCCGGGTTGCGCTGACCGCGCCCGACCCGAGGTTGCGTGAGGCGGGATTCAGGTTGTTGAGCCATGAGGCGTTGACCGCCACGGCCGATGAGGCTGCCTATGCAACCCACCGGCTGCAGCTAGGTTTGCCGGATGGACCGCCTGATCTGGAGCCTGACAAGACGCTGCTGCTGGAAGCCGGGTTCGATGAGTTGAACGGGGTGGACTGGAAAAAGGGCTGCTACATGGGCCAGGAGCTGACCGCGCGGACGAAGTATCGTGGGCTGGTGAAGCGCCGGTTGGTGCCGGTGATGGTCAACCACCCTGCCCCGGCCCCTGGTGCCGTGATTATGGCTGAGGGACGCGAAGTGGGCACGCTGCGCAGTGCTTCCGGGGGCATGGCGCTGGCGATGCTGCGGGTGGATGCGCTGGCATTGCCATTGTGGGTGGATGAAGCAGCGGTGACGCCAAAGCTGCCGGGCTGGTTGGAGCTGAACTCATGAACCGATCTGTTGCGGCGGGTTTATGGCTGCTGGCCGGATTGCTGCTGGTCGGATGCTCGACCCCGCTGACACCTGATAAATTTGCTGGGACCGGGTATTTTGATCCAGTAGCGTTTTTTACGGGGCATGTGACCAGTTGGGGTGTTGAGGAAAATCGCGATGGTCAGCCGATTGGGATTGTGACAACTGATTGCGTGGGCACGCCGACCGGTCCGCATAGCATCAACATGGTGCAGACCCTGCATGTGGATGGCAAAACCCAGGTGCGGACGTGGCAATTCAGGCAGGTTGGCGATGGGCAATATAGCGCCACGGCAAATGATATGGATGGGACGGCAGCGGGGACGGTCTCGGGACGGGCGTTTCACTGGACCTGGATATTGCAAACCTCGCCTGGCAATTCGTTAAAAAACGTAACCATGGACCAGTGGTTTTACCGGATGGATGATGGTGCCGTGATGATCCGCACCATTGTGAGCAAGGCTGGGGTGAGGCTGATTGAGGTTTCGGAGCAATTTGAGAAGCGGACTTCGTAACCTGAACACGGGGAACTCCCCGCTCGCGCGGGGATACCCGTGGGTCAGATGTATGGCGGGACCGTGAAGCCTGCCGGAGAGAGGGTGAAGATTTCGCAGCCGGTTTCTGTCACGCCCACCATATGCTCAAACTGGGCGGAGAGCGTGCGGTCGCGGGTGACGGCTGTCCAGCCGTCTTCAAGGACTTTTACTTCCGGGCGGCCGGCGTTCACCATCGGTTCGATGGTGAAGAACATGCCGGGCTTAAAGACCGGGCCTTCACCGGGGCGGCCAAAATGCAGCACGTTGGGGGGCTCATGGAACTGCCGGCCGATGCCGTGGCCACAGAAGTCTCGCACCACCGAATAACGCTGCGATTCCACGAATTTTTGGATGACATAACCAACATCGCCGAAGGTGGCCCCGGGCTTGACTACCGCAATGCCGCGCATCAGGGACTCGTAAGTGATGTCGATGAGGCGCTTGGCGCGGGTGTTGGCGGCGCCCGCCACATACATGCGGCTGGTATCGCCGAACCAGCCTTCCAGGATGACTGTAACGTCGATGTTCACGATATCGCCGTCCAGCAGCTTTTTATCGCTGGGGATACCATGGCAGACCACATGGTTGATCGAGGTGCAGATGGACTTCGGGAAGCCCCGGTAATTCAACGGCGCCGGGATCGCGTTATGGGCGGTGATGAAATCGTGGCACAGTTTGTTCAGCGCGTCGGTGGTTACACCAGGCACCACATGCGGGCCGATCATGTCCAGTGTTTCCGCGGCCAGACGGCCTGCGTCGCGCATCGGGGCAAAATCTTCGGGGTCATATATTTTAATCCGCCGGGAATCGGCGCCGCCGTCCATCATGGTTATCTTTCTCTGAGTTCTACCGCGTTCCTACCACATGCGGGCGCAAAACTTCAAAACAAGAGGCGGCGGCCACGCTGAGCGAGGCGATAGCAGCCAGGCCATAGGGTAGGCCGAAGCTGCCGAAACTGGCCATTAGTGCCCCCATGGCAGGCGGGCCAAGGATGCCGCCGATGGTGTAAACGGCCACTGAAAGCGCCACAGCGGAGGCCAGAGAGCCGCCTTTGAAGCGGGCCCCGAGGACGACCATGCCGAGGGTGAACATGCCACCGATGGCCAGGCCCCAGGCCAATAAGAGCGGCCATACCAAGCTGCTGGCATAAAACAACGGCAAGGCCAGCGGGGCGGTGATGGTGATGAACCCGGTGCCGAGCAGGATGGCAGGGCGGCTGAATTTGTCAGCAAGGAAGCCAAATAGGAAGGCGCCCGCAGCGCCTGCCCCTTGCACGATAACCACGTACATCGACGCGGTGGCGGCGGTTGCACCCGCACCCAGGGCAAATAAGGGCAGTAAGGAGAGGTTGCAGGCCTCGGTAACGCCGACCAGCGCAATGCCGGTGAAGGCTGCGGCTTCTAGACTGAGGATGCGCCAGAGGGAAAGGTGAATTTTGGCGCGGACTTTGATGGCGGATTCGCGGCCGGCAATGAGCAACAGCCCCGAGGCGGCTGTGACAATGGCGGCGCAGGTAATAAAAGGCAGGGAGCCAGTGTTACCCAGAAATACTAGGCAAGCCGGTCCGGCGGCGATGGAACCGCTGGCTACCAGCTCATACAAGCCAATGAGGCGGCCACGGGCGTGGTCGGGTACGGCACCGTTGATCCAGGTGTCCATGGCGGCCCAGCGCAGGCCCAGCGTGGCGCCTTGAATACAGAACAGGAGGCTCCAGAGGATAACCGAGCGGGTGGTGGCGAAGCCGATGAATACCAGAATGGAAATGAGCATTCCCGACAGGACAGTTCGTTGCAGGCCGATCCGGTGGATCAGGCGCGGCACCAATGGGAGCACCGCCAACAGCCCGACCCACGGCAAACCCGAGATGATGCCGACCCAGAGGTCGCTCACCCCGTCACGGCGCAGCGATACGGCGATCAGCGGTAGCGACATCCAGAATGACGAGGCGGAAAGAAAGCCGCCCGCAATGGCGATAAACAAGCGAGCGCGGTTCATGGGGGTGGTTTAGTGACCCGGCCACAGCGCTACCACCCCGGCGGCAAGAGGGTCTGCTATAATGGCAGGCTTATTGACCAACCCTGAGAGGGCCCATATGAGCGCCATGGCCATTGTGTCGGGTTTGCGGCAAATGTTTGGGAAAGAATCGCGTTAAAACTTGGGGTACGGATGAAACAACAAATTTTCCGTCTGGCCGGATTGGCGTTGTCAGGGCTGCTGATGCTGGTGACCCCTGCGTGGTCCCAAACCGCAAATGCACCACCGCCGACCGTAACAGTAATGAATGTTCAGCAGCAACCGGTTTACGCCCAGCAATCATATGTGGGGCGGGTGGCGGCCATGGATATTGTGCAATTAAATGCACGGGTGACTGGGTATTTGCAGTCGCAGAATTTTAAGGATGGCGAGGACGTAAAGGCTTGGCAATTACTGTACGTGATTGAGCAGGCGCCCTACCAGGCGGCGGTGGCGCAGGCACAAGCGCAGGTTGAAGCGGCGATTGCGCAGTCGCAAAACGCCAATGTGACGTTGCAGCGCGCCGAGGCGTTATTGCGCACGCCGGCGGGGCAGCAATCGACGGTGGATGCCGCGAAGGCAGCGGCGCTGAGCGACACAGCGCAGATTGATGCCGCCAAAGCACAACTGCAAACGGCAAAGATCAATTTGGGCTACACCGAGATACGCGCTCCGCTGGATGGCCAGATTGGTGCGACAGCCGTGAACGTTGGCAATGTGGTGGGCCCGACCAGCGGCGTGCTGGACACGATTGTGAGCGAAGACCCGGTTTATGTGACCTTTGCATTGCCGGTGGTTGATGCTTTGAAGTTTCGTAATACGGCGCAGGCGCAAGGCGGGCTGAGCGGGATCGACCTGCTGCTGCAACTGCCAGATGGGCGGATGTACGGGCAGACCGGCAAAATTGATTTTATCAATAATCAGATCACCGCCACCACCGATACACTGAACTGGCGTGGCACCATCGCTAACCCTCTGCTCCCGGGCACTGGAAATATTCCGGGGGCTGCAAGGGAATTGACATCTGGCGAGTTTGTAACGGTGATTTTACGTAACCGCACGCCGCAGAACCAAATTGTAGTGCCCCGTGATGCCGTGATTACCGACCAGCTTGGTGATTTTGTCCTGAAGGTGGGCAGCGACAACAAGGTGGTGCGCCAACCGGTGACGATGGGGGCCAACACCAACGATAGCGTCGAGATTGTTAAAGGACTTAGCGCGGGAGACCACGTGATTGTGGATGGCATCCAACGGGTTCATCCGGGGATTGTTGTGAACCCGAAGCTGGCGAAATAACCGCATGTTTTCAGCTTTTTTTATTGATCGGCCGCGCTTTGCCATTGTGATTGCGTTGATCATCACGCTGGCCGGCGGCATTGCGTTGACGCGGATACCGGTGGCGCAGTTCCCCTCGATCGTGCCGCCGCAGGTGCAGGTGACCGTGACGTATCCGGGTGCTTCGGCGAAGGTGGTGGAAGACACCGTGGCCGAGCCGATTGAGGAGGCGGTGAACGGGATCAATGATGAAATTTATATGTCATCAACCAGCGCCAACGATGGCAGTTACGCGCTGACAGTCACATTCCGGGTGGGTTCGAACCCGGACATTGATACCATTAACGTAACTAACGCGGTGCAGCAGGCAACATCGCAGTTGCCAACGCAAGTACAGCAGGAGGGCATTACGGTTCGTAAACGCTCAGCCGCGGTGCTGGCGTTTTTGTTTGTCTCCAGCCCCGGCAATAAACTATCACCGCTGCAAATTTCCAACTATGCGACGATTAATCTGCTGGACCCGCTCTCGCGGGTGCCGGGGGTGGGCCAGGCATTTTTGTTTGGTGCGCAGAATTATTCGATGCGGATCAATTATAATATCAACCGGTTGGCGCAGTTGGGGCTGACACCGGGGGATATAATCACGGCCTTGCAGCAGCAGAATGTGCAGGCGCCGGTGGGCGCGATTGGGATGCCGCCGGATGCCAGTGACCAACAGATGCAGATGACCGTGGAGACGCAAGGGCGGCTTTCCACGCCGGAGCAGTTTGGCAATATTGTGATTCGAGCCAATCCGGATGGGTCGTTGTTGCGATTGAAAGATGTGGCGAGCGTGGTACTGGGGGCGCAGACCCAGAACCGGATCAACAAGATTGATAATAATGCCGGTCTCGCAATGGGAATTTACTTAGCACCCGGCGCCAATGCGGTGAACACCTCGGCGGCCATTCAAAAGGAGATCGCGGTACTGCAAAAGCAGGCGCCGCCTAGCCTGCAAATCGCCACGGTGTATGATACTTCGGCCTTTGTGCTCGATACCATCCATGAGGTTGAGGCCACGCTGGCGGAAGCCTTTGCGCTGGTGGTGCTGGTGGTGTTTTTATTCCTCGGCGACTGGCGAGCGACGATTGTGCCGATGGTGGTGGTGCCGATTGCGCTGATTGGCGCGTTTGCATTTATGCTGGCGTTTGGATTTTCCGCCAATACCGTGACGTTGCTGGCGCTGGTGGTGGCCACCGGCATTGTGGTGGATGATGCCATTGTGGTGGTGGAGAATGTTGAGCGGGTGATGGCGGAGCATCCGGCGATGAACGCCAATGACGCCACCAAGCTGGCGATGACGCAGATCACCGCGCCGATTATCGCGATCTCGCTGGTGCTGCTTTCAGTGTTTGTGCCGATTGCGTTTATCCCTGGGCTGTCCGGGCTGTTGTTTCAGCAATTTGCCTTCACCGTGAGCGTGGCCATGCTGATTTCAGCGACCAATGCGCTGACGCTCTCGCCGGCACTTTGCGCGTTGCTGATTAAGCCGCAACATGCGCGGCGCGGAATTTTGGGACGGATTTTGAACGGCATTGACCATACGCGTAACGGCTATTCCAATGTCGTGAAGCGGATGCTGCGTAAATCCTGGATTGGCGTGGTGGTGATCCTGGTGTTTGCCGTGGGTGCCGGGGGGATTTCATACATCACGCCCGGAGGGTTTTTACCGACTGAGGACCAGGGAGCGTTTTTTGCACAGGTGACCTTGCCGCCGGGGGCTTCGGTGAACCGTACCGAGGTGGTGGCTGACAAGCTGACCGATGAGGTACGGAAATTACCGCAGGTGCAGCAGGTGATTTCGATCATCGGGTTTTCGCTGCTGGACGGCACGACGGAATCGAACGCGGCGTTTATTGTGGTGCGGCTCAAGCCTTTTTCGCAGCGTCCTGGGTTAGCCAACGGGGTTGACGCCGCCATTAAAAAACTGTTCGCCATTGGCAGTCAGTTGCAAAGCGCGCAGTTGGTAGCGTTTAACCTGCCGCCGATCATCGGGCTTTCAACCAATGGTGGGTTTCAGTACGAGCTGGAGAATACTCAAGGGGCCTCGCAATCGCAGTTTCAAAGCGTGCTGAATGGGCTGCTGGTGAGTGCTAATCAGGACAAGCGCCTGAGCCATGTATTTTCGACGTATAATGCTAACAACCCAGCCATTTATTTGAAGGTTGACCGTACCAAGGCGGAGGCGCTGGGGGTGAATATCAATGACATATTCACCACGTTGCAGGCCACGCTGGGCGGTTATTTTGTTAATCAGTTTAATCTGTATGGCCGGATCTGGCAGGTGAATATTGAGGGTGTGGCATCCAACCGCGATACGCCGGATGCGATTTTCCAGAGCTATGTGCGAAGCCAGTCAGGAGCGATGATCCCGATGCGCTCGCTGGCGAGCGTGAGCACGATATTGGAGCCACAGATTATCTCGCGTTACAACGATGTGGAGGCGATACCGATTATCGGCACGCCGGGGCCGAATGTGTCCTCGGGGGATTCAATTAAGGCGATGGCGGAAGTTTCGGCACATACGCTGCCGGCTGGGTTTGCCTATGAATGGACCGGCACGGCGTACCAGGAACTTTCCGCCGCCGGACAGACCGGGCCGATTTTGGGGCTCTCGGTGCTGTTTGCCTACCTGTTTCTGGTAGCACTATATGAAAGTTGGATTATTCCAATCCCGGTGCTGCTCTCAGTGGTGGTGGGTGTGTTTGGAGCGATGCTGGGGGTTGCGTTGTGCGGGTTGAATGTGAATCTGTACGCGCAGATTGGCATGGTGACGCTGATCGCGTTGGCGGCGAAAAACGGCATTCTGATTGTAGAATTTGCCAAGGACCGCCGCGAAGAAGGTATGCCGATTTTGGAAGCCGCCGAAGCGGGGGCGCGAATGCGGTTCCGCGCCGTGATGATGACCTCGATTGCCTTTGTTTTTGGCCTGTTGCCGCTGGTGGTGGCAACCGGGGCGGCGCAGATTAGCCGCAGGTCACTCGGCACGCCGGTATTTTTTGGGATGATCGCCGCCAGCCTGATTGGGATTTTTGTGATCCCCCTGCTTTATGCGGTGTTCCAGACGGTCAGTGAACGATATTTTAAGCCGCGCAAGACACGGGAATAGCCTTACTTTTTGAGGTTTACTCCCATATAATGTTGCAACGCACAGCAGGAGCATTTTGATGACGAAATTTGGCATGTCGCAACCGGTACGTAGGGTTGAGGACCCCAGGCTTTTGTTGGGTAACGGGCGCTATACCGATGATGTGGCGGCGCCCGGCGCGTTGTATGGCTATGTGCTGCGCAGCGGCTATGCGGCGGCGCGAATATTGAAAGTGGATGCCACGGCGGCGCGGGCGTTGCCGGGTGTGGCGGCAGTTTATACCGGGGCGGACTTGGCCGCCGATGGGATTGGCGGGTTACCCTGTAATATCCCGCTAAAGAACCGCGATGGCTCGCCGCGTGCCAGTGTGCCGCACCCGGTGCTAGTGGTGGATATGGTGCGCCATGTGGGCGACCCGGTGGCGTTTATTGTAGCCGACAGCATTCAGACCGCACGCGATGCTGCTGAGTTGGTGCTGGTGGATTATAACGGCGTGCAGTCGATTACTGAACTGGCGGACGCGCTTGAGCCTTCGGCACCGCAGCTTTGGCCCGAAGCGCCAAACAATACTGCGTTCGACTGGGATTTTGGCGACAAGGCTGAAGTTGATGCGCTATTTGCCGCCGCCCACCATGTGACCAAGCTGAACCTGGTGAATAACCGGATTGTGGTGGCCTCGATGGAGGCGCGGGCGGCGCTAGCGGTTTATGAGAATGACCGTTGGACACTGACGACCAATACCCAGGGCGGCTGGGGCATTCGCAACATGCTGGCCGAGACGATCTTCAAGGTGGAGCCGAAAGCGTTTCGCGTGATCACCCCAGATGTGGGCGGCGGGTTTGGGATGAAGCTGTTTTTATACGCCGAGCATGTGCTGGTTTGTTATGCGGCGCGTAAATTGGGGCGTCCGGTGCGGTGGGCGTCTGAACGCTCAGAGGCATTTTTGTCCGACACGCATGGGCGCGATCATCTCTCAGAGGCAGAATTGGCACTGGATAAGGATGGCAAGTTTATTGCCATGCGGATTCGCACCGTGGCGAACATGGGGGCTTATCTTTCCAATTTTGCGCCGCTGATCCCCACCATGCTGGGGGCCAAAGTGCTGGCCAGTATTTATGATTTCAAGGCGATTTACCTGAATGTTCTGGGCGCCTTTACCAATACGGTGCCGGTGGATGCATACCGGGGCGCGGGCCGGCCTGAGAGCAATTACCTGGTGGAACGGTTGATTGACACGGCAGCCGCCGAAGTGGGGATTGACCGGATTGAGTTGCGGATGCGCAACATCGTACCGCCCTCGGCGATGCCCTACACCACAGTGATGAAGCAGACTTATGACTCCGGTGATTTTGCCCAGGTGATGAAGGCCGCGTTGGCGCGGGCGGATTGGGCGGGCTTTCCGGCCCGGCAGGCGGCGGCTGCGAAGTTGGGCAAGCGGCGCGGCATTGGGCTGGCGTATTATCTGGAAGCCACTGGCGGCGCGCCGACCGAGCGGGCCGAGATTAAGTTTGCTGAGGATGGGTTTGTGGATGTGTATGTTGGTACACAATCCACCGGGCAAGGGCATGAGACGGCTTATGTGCAGTTGACCGTTGATCAGTTGGGGATTGATGGGGACAAAATCCGAATCCGTCAGGGGGATACCGATACTATTCCGATGGGCGGTGGCACCGGCGGGGCGCGCAGCCTGTATTCCGAGGGGCAGGCGATATTACTCACCGCTGCCAGTGTGATTGAAAAAGGCAAGGCTGAGGCTGGGGAGTATCTGGAAGCAGCGGTGGCGGATATTGAATTTACGGCGGGCAAGTTCTCGGTGGTAGGAACCGACCGCGGGGTTGATATTATGACGCTGGCGCAGGCGAAGCCGGGTGCTTTGGATACCGCTGAGATTGCCAAGATTGACGCACATACCTTCACCAATGGCTGCCACGTGGCTGAGGTGGAGATTGACCCTGAGACCGGGGTTGTTGCAATTGTGAAATATGTAGTGATCGATGATGTGGGCAAGGCGGTGAACCCGATGATTGTGCGCGGCCAGGTGCATGGCGGTGTGGCGCAGGGGGTTGGTCAGGCGCTGATGGAGCGGGTTTCGTATGACCCGGAGTCCGGGCAGTTGGTGGCCGGCAGCTTTATGGATTATGCGCTGCCGCGGGCTGATGATTTGCCTGATATCGTGGTGGAATTCATTGAAATTCCCTGCACCACCAACCCGCTGGGGGTGAAAGGCGCTGGTGAAGCTGGCGCTGTTGGTAGCCCGCCGGCGGTGGTTAATGCGATTGTGGATGCGTTGAAGGTGGATGGGGTGCGGACAGTGGATATGCCGGCGACCCCGGAGCGGGTTTGGGAGGCGATTAACCTCGCGAGGGCGGCTTAAAGTCGTTCGGAAACTCTACTCCAGAGGTCATTCGACGCGGCTTTCTCGGCTTCCGGTGCTCACGTACTCAACGTACGCTGCGCGCCGGTTCTCGAAAGTTATGGCGACTGACTCACTGGAGCTAGTTTCTAAACAGACTGTAAACTTACCGTAGTGTAGTTTTTGTTTTATTTTGCACGCCGAGCATGTGACTGTTTAACTAGACCTACAAATGTTTCTGCATCTTCAAAGTTTTTTATCCAGCCACGCGAATAGCTATTCTGATCTTTATGTAGAAATCCATTTGAAATATAGCTTTCTGGATTTCCATAAAGTGTAAAAGCGAGATTATTCACTTTATGTTGCACCTTTAGTGTAAATGTGTTCAGCGGGCTATTCACCCACCGGCCAGCGCCTCGTTCAACCAATTCACCAGCCACACCCGCAGCACGAATATCTGACAGAACCCTTTTGGCGACACCTTGTAATCCTGGGGCCAATTGCCTGACATGAGCCATGAATTGATTATCACCAGTCGGAGAGCTTTGTAGTTGAGCAACTCTACGATGTTCAACGAAGCCAGTACTAACAATTTTCGGTAAAACCACGAGGATGGCGTTTTCCCAGTTACCCTCGTGAATTGCTAAAATATTTTTGGTGTCAATCATTCCAGCATTCAAATTTGGGAATACTGCAGCTTCTTGTACCACCATAATCGCTTGGGTGGATTCTGGCTTACACAAATTAACCTTGTGAACGAAGTGTGGGTCAATATTGACATTATAGACCAACAAACCTCCGATCTCATTCAATTTCATTGCAATTGGCTGTTTCATTTTTACCTCCATTAGGGATAATTTATACTGCAGTAAATACTGCAATCAATAAAATTCTTACAAGAAAGGTACTTTTGATTCTCAACTAGCTTCCCCAAGATGCGGAATCGCTGCCCACCCAAACAATAATTATTGTCACCCAAGGTACCTGAAAAGGACCTGTGTGGCCTCTTGCGCGGCCAAAACGTGCCAGATGTATTTATCGTCATGCTCGCGCAGGCGAGCATCTTTTATTTGGCCGACGATGTTGAAGAAGATGCTCGCCTGCGCGAGCATGACGTGGTGATGGGGCTCGGATTTGTAGTGACGTCCGGGTGAGGATTTTTAGGAAGATGGATTGCTTCTTCCCGCTTTCGCGGGATCGCAATGACGACTAGATACGCAGTGGCCTTGTCATGTCTTCGGGATTTATCCATTCGTCGAATTGTTCCTCAGTCGCGACGCCTAGTTTTAGGGCGGCGTGTTTGAGGGTTAGGTTCTCGCGGTGGGCGAACAGTGCTGTTTTGGCGGCGGCTTCGTAGCCGATATGTGGGTTCAGTGCCGTTACCAGCATGAGGTTTTCGGCGAGATGGGCGGCGATGCGGGGTAGGTTTGGTTGGATGCCGCTGGCGCAATGGGTCGAGAACGCATTGAGCGCTTCGGATAATAGATTGGCGGAATCAAGCAAGTTCGAGAGCATCACCGGCTTGAAGACGTTGAGCTGGAAGTTGCCTTGAGAGCCTGCGAAGGCCACCGCGGTGTCATTCCCAAAAACCTGCACCGCCACCATGGTCAGCGCCTCGCACTGGGTGGGGTTAATTTTGCCGGGCATGATGGAGGAGCCGGGTTCGTTTTCCGGGATGGTGATTTCGCCGATGCCGGTGCGCGGGCCGGAGGCGTACCAGCGGACATCATTGGCAATCTTCATGGCGGCCCCTGCCAACGTGCGCAGTGAAGCCGAGGCGGTGACGATGGCGTCGTGCGCCGAGAGGGCAGCAAATTTGTTGGGCGCGGTGATGAAGGGTTTGCCGGTTTCGATGGCGATGAATTGCGCCACCGTGGCACCGAAATTTGGATGCGCGTTCAGGCCAGTGCCGACCGCGGTGCCGCCGATGGCGAGTTCGTATAATCCGGGCAGCGCGTTTTTAATACCCGCTGATGCCGCCTGCAACTGTGCCTCCCAGCCGGAAATCACCTGACCCAACGTGATGGGGGTGGCGTCCTGCAGATGGGTGCGGCCGGTCATTACCACGTTGGCAAATTCGATGGTCTGGTTGCGGAAGATTTGCGCGAGGCGGGCGATGGCGGGGAGCAGGCGGGTTTCGATCACCTCGACGGCGGCGATGTGCATCACCGCGGGGAACGTGTCGTTGGATGATTGGCTGAGGTTGACATCATCGTTGGGGTTGATGGGGTTTTTGGAGCCGACCACGCCTCCGGCGATCTGGATGGCACGATTCGCGATGACCTCGTTGGCGTTCATGTTGGATTGCGTGCCGGAGCCGGTTTGGAACACCACCAGGGGGAATTCGGCGTCCCATTTTCCGTCGATAACTTCCTGGGCGGCCTGCACGATGAGTCCGGCTTTCTCCTCGGAGAGTTGGCCGAGCGCCAGATTGGCGCGGGCGCAGGCTTTTTTTAAGATTCCGAAGCCCCGGATGACCTCCCTGCCCCACACATAGCGCTGCACGCCGATGGGGAAGTTGTGGCGGCTGCGCTCAGTTTGCGCGCCCCAGAGTTTGTCGGCGGGGACTTCGACGTCGCCGAGGGCGTCATGCTCGATGCGGGTTTTCATGGCCCCTACATGGGAAGCGGTGCGGCCAATTAAAACATCTGGTCGCGCAGGAAACCAAGGGCCGGGAGAGGTTTCCAGCGGCGGGGTAAATCGGTCCGGCGGATGGGTTTTACCGCATAGCGCGGAAAAGGCTGGGAAGAGCGTTCCAGAAACCCGGCATAAGCGCGCACCTGGGCTTCGCGCCACGCTTGGTCGGCTAGGGCGGCAGCGCGGCTGGGATAGATTTCGGCGATGCGGATGACTTTGCCCAAAATGGCGACTACCGCCCAAAGGGCGGAATCGGCTGGCGGTTGGCGGCTGGCCTCGAGCATGGCAGAAAAGTTCGCACAGGTTACGCCGTGGCGTCAAAGTTAAAATTGTAAGGAAATGCAGATGGATATGACGGTGAATGTTTGGGTTGAGGGCCGCGTGGGGCGTATCAGGTTGAATCGGCCCAAAGCGCTGAACGCCCTGGATTTGGAGATGGTGGAGCAGGTGGAGGCCGCGCTAGAGCGATTTAAGGGGATGGCTGAGGTTCATGCTGTGCTGGTGGATGCCACAGGCGAGAAGGCATTTTGTGCGGGCGGCGATGTGAGGGCGATCAGGGCGCAAGGGATGGCCGGGGAGACCACGCCGATTGCGGCGTTTTTTGAGGCTGAGTACCGGATGAACCAGACGATTGCGGAGTATCCTAAGCCATATGTGGCGCTGGTGGATGGAATTTGCCTGGGCGGCGGGATTGGGATTTCGGTGCATGGCAGTCATCGGGTGGCAAGCGAGCATGCGATGTTTGCGATGCCGGAGACCGCGATTGCGCTGTTCCCGGATATAGGTGCCACCTATTTGCTGCCGCGGATGCCCGGCGCACTGGGGATGTTTTTGGCGCTGACCGGCACGCGGATTTTAGGCGCGGATGCGGTGCATGCGGGCCTTGCCACGCATTTTGTCAGCCGCGCACGATTGCCCGCATTGGCCCAGGCGATTGCAGCGGATGGGGTGGCGGTGATTGCAGCGTTCGCCGAGCCCCTGCCCGCTTTTACGCTGGCGCCGCATATGGCGGTGATCAATGCGGCGTTTTCGAAGCCGAGCGTGGCTGAGATTATCGCAACTTTGGAAGCCGATGGCAGCGCGTTTGCGAATGAGACATTGGCGACATTGCGGGCATTATCGCCGTCGTCGATTCATTGGTCATTCAAAATTGTAAGTGATGGGGCGCATCGCACATTGCAGCAGTGTTTAGCGGCAGAACTGCGGCTCGTGAAAAAAATCACGCTGCATCCGGAGTTTTTTGAAGGTGTGCGGGCCGTGGTGGTGGATAAGGACCGGGCGCCGAAGTGGCAGCCGGCGCGGTTGGAGGATATCGATTTGGACACTATCGACGGAATGTTTGCTTAAGCAGGGCGAGCAATATCGGAGGGTCGTCGATGAGGTAGCGCTTGGCCAGGCGGCGCGGGTTGCGGACCAGACGGTGCAGCCATTCCAGCCCGCTGTTGCGCATCCAGATAGGGGCGCGGGGTGTGGTGCCTGCACAGAATTCAAGGGCGATGCCGGTGCACAGCCCAACCCCCAGGGCGTTTGGTTGACAGGCGATGGCGTAGGCCAGCAATTCCTGCAGCGGAGAGCCAAGCGCGATGAAGGTGAAGCGGGCATTGGTGCTTACCGCGAAATCCCGGGCGCGGCGAAAGCCGATTTGATCGTTCAGCAGGTTTTGCGGCGGGGCGTGGTGCGCAAAGGTGAGATGCGGGTAACGTTGCTGCAAGGCGGTTAGCACCGCAGGTTGCATGCCGATGATGGCGACAGTCTGGGCGGTAAGACGTGACAATAATTCAGTGGTGATGTCGGCGCCGGTGGCAACCAGCGGGACCGGCTGGCGCAGAAGGCGGGCGGCGTGCCAGATGAATTTAGAATCCAACAGGCGCAGCCAGGCGGCATCGTACACCAACCGAAGTTTTGACTGGCGCTTAAGGCGGGTGAGATGGTCAGCGTTGGGGGTGACGATATAGGCGAAGCGCAAGCTGCGCGGGCGGCTTAATAACTCATCGATAATGGTGGTGAGGTTTAGATTATTGAAGTCGATACCGAGCAGGTTAACGGTGCTCGACGGCATTTATGGTGCCCAGGTGATGGTGAGCGTTACCACATGCTCGTTGGCGGCGCGAAGGTGATTGGCCTGGCGGTCGTTGAAGGTATAGGCGGTGACGAATTTGAATTGACGGTTGAGACGCCAGGTGATGGTTTCGGCGTTGCTGAGAATGGTTTCGGTGAGCGGGCTATGGAAATAATCGGCTTGGGTGGCGCTGGCGGCGGCGGTGAGGATGATGTTGCGGCGGAGTTCATGGGCGAGCGATAGTTTTGATTCCGTGAGTGTGTAGCTGGTGGCATCGAGACGCTCGGGGTCTTCGATCTCGTGGGCGGCGCTGAAGTCCAGGCTGGTGAGTTCGCTCGGCATCCAGGCGAAGGCGGCCTCGATGACAGGTACGGTTTGGGATTTGCCGATGGCGGGTAAGCGCGTGGCGATGCCACCGAGGAGGCGGAAGCTCCAGAGGCGTTCGGCGTCGTTGGAGAGGCCAATGAGGGCAGTGCCGTCATTGGCGTTTTGGCCGAGTTTGCTAAAACGCCAGTTCGAGGCGTGCAGACGCATCACCAGGCTGGTGATGGCGTCGGGGGTAAAGGTGAGCGTCAGCCCGCCACCGATGTTGGTGGCGGTTAAGTTGGCAGGGGACGCGGTGACGGCGGTGGCGTAGGTGAATTCTGGCGTGAGCGTGACCATGCCGGTGGTATATTTGTCGGAAGCGCGAAATTCGGTGCCGGTGATGGTGGTGGGTCTGAGCGTGCTGATACTAGCCAGGGCGAAGCCGGTTTCCTGGGTTTGCAGACGGGCTAGCGCCAGAACCAGGGTGTTGTGGGGCAGTAGCAGCGCCTCCCCCAACGCCAGCGTGTTGCTATTGCTGTTTTGTAAAGGTGATTGCAGGTAATTTTGTGATTGCGCTGCGGCGTACGCGCCAATGCCGAGGGCGGTGTTTTGGACCAACAGGCTGGGACCAAGGTTCAGGGTGGCAGAGGGTGACGCGATGCCGTTCGGGTTGGAATCGTAGCCGGTGCCGGCGGTTAGTTCCGGGTCAATCTCCCAAGCGCCCCAGCGGATGCCCGGGCTGTCATATTGCGGGTGCTGGCGGGTGAGGATGGTGACTTCCGGGGTGGAGTTGAAGCCGGGGATGCCGTTGGGGAGCAAGCTGTCGAGTTCGAGCGCCAGCGCGGGGTGCGCAGCGATGGTCAGGCCAGCAGAGAGGGTGAGAAACAGGAGAGGGCGCACGCCTCAGCGTTAACACAACCTTAAATTATTTCAATGTCGGTATTGGCTAAATATGCGCGGCATGGTTGTGTTTGGTATGGAACGCCGCATCGACATCGACCAGGCCAAGGGAATGGCGATTTTGCTGGTGGTGTTCGGCCATATCGTGGCGCGGGCGGACCCGGTGGGGGTGGAATGGTACGAACCACTGCGGCGGGCGGTTTATGCATTTCACATGCCGTTTTTTTTATATTTGAGCGGATTGGTGAGCGTGCTGTGTGGTGCGGCGATGTTGCCGCCCCAGCGATGGCGCGGGTTGCTGGCATCTCGCGCGTGGCGGTTGCTGGTGCCGTTTTTCGGGCTGGGGCTGATCAGCGTGCTGGGCAAGCTGGTGGTGCAGCGGTTTATTTATGTGGATCATGTGCCGGAGAGCCTTGCCGCCGGGATGGCCAGCCTGGTGTGGCATACGGCGGATAGTGCCGATGGGTCGATTTGGTATTTATTTGTGTTGTTTGTGGTGGCTCTCAGCACGCCGGTTTTGCTGTGGGTGGATGGCGGGAGATTACGGTTGTTGGTGGCCGTTGCAGCGGGTTTATATTTTGGGTCGTTGCCGCCTTATGTTTACGCCGACCATGTGGGCCGCTACGCGATTTTTTTTGTAGCCGGCGTGTGGGCGGGACGCCAAGGTGCGGCGTGGACGGGGTTTATGGACCGGCATTATCGCGGGTTGCTGGGGCTGCTGGGCATCGCGCTGGCGGCGGTGGCGGTGTTTGGGGCGCATTGGCCGGTGGCAGCGATTTTGCTGCCTGTGGGGTTGCTCTCGATGCCTGCGCTTCATGGTTTGGTAAGGCATGTGAGCGCAGGCTTTGGTCAGGTATTTCACTGGCTGGGGCGGTATTGTTTTATGATCTATTTGTTCAACACCATATTCATTGGGCTGGCGAAAGGCGTTTTACTGCGGGTCGTTAGTTGGGATGGAACGCATTTTCTGCCGTTTGCGGCGGCGCTGATGGTGGCTGGGGTGATTCTGCCGGTGGCGTTGAAATTCTATGCGTTGAACCGGGTGCCGGGATTGCGGCGGTCAACGGATTGAGCGCATGGCCGACAGTCAGGCGCTGGCGTTGTTTCTGCGCAGGATTGAACCGGCGCTGGCGCTGAGTTTTACCGAGGCGCAGCGCGACGCGATTGATTTGCATTTTGGGATGCGCTACCGGGCGCGGCATTTGATCGACTGGCGGTGGCGGATTTCATTCCCGTTCAGCCGGTTTTATATTGTGCTGCTGGCGGGGCGGGAGCCGCGTTGAGGCCATAATATGTGGGCGGAAGTAGCCGCCATAGCGGGGTTGGTACATTTCAGCGTCGGGGAAGCCGGAGGCGCGGTGGATTTTGGAATTTACACGGGTGAGCACGGTGCCAGCGATTTTCACATTGGCGGACAATAATATTTGCAATGCCGCCTGTACCACGCGGGCGGGGGTTTTGCCCCATTGCACGCATAACAAAGTAGCGTCAGCGGCGCGGGCCAGCACGCGGGTTTCGGCCAGGGCGAAGGCGGGGGGCACGTCGATAAGCACGATTTCGTAGCGTTCTCGCAACAAGGCCAGCAACGCCGTAAGTTTTGGAGAGAGAAACAGCGAGAGCGCGTCGGCTGCCTGGGTGCCGGAGGTGATGACATGCAGGCTGGTCTCGGAATCTTTCAGCGTCATGGCGTCAATGGTTGTGAGGCCGGAGAGATAGTCGGTGAGGCCGATTTGGTCGCCGGTGTCGAACATCGCCTCGAAGCTGGGCTGGCGGATGTCGGCATCGACCACCACCACAGCCACGCCGGCGGCGGCCAGGGCGCGGCCCAGGGCAACCGTGAGCGTGGTTTTGCCCTCCCCGGGTCTGGCCGCCGTGATGGCCAGCACGCGGGCGGTGCCGGCGAGTGTGAGCGCGGTACGCAGGGCGCGGAGTTGTTCGGTGAACAGCGAAAATGGCGCGTCCAGCACCGCAAAGTGCGGGTTGCTGACCTCTGGCACGGCGGCTAGGCACGGCAGGCCGAAGCGCGATTGCAGATCGTTGGTGGAACGGAAACTGGTATCGAGCGCCTCGGCCAGACCGGCCAGTAATGTGCCGAGGCAGGCACCCAGACCAAGGGTGGCTGCCAGAATCAGGCCGCGGTGCGCCGGGTTGGGTGATGCTGGGGGCGATGCCGCTGAGATGACCACCGCCATCGGGCGGTCGAGCGCGGTTTGCTGGGCTAACTGGTCGGCCTGGGTGGCGATGGCGCGTAAGGTGGCGCGAATGGCGTCGGCGCGTTGGTTGAGCGCCTGGATGGGGGCTGACTGCATATCCTGCGCCTGCGAGGCGGTGCGGGCGGTGGTTAGTGCGGCACGTAACGCGGCGACTTGCGCCTGATCGGCGGCGACTTCGGCGCGGGCGGCTTGTAGCTCCCTGCCCGTCTCGGCGTCGATTTCGGCGTTGATGGCGGCGAGTGAGGTTTGGGCGGCGACGAGATCGGGGTAGCTGGGGCCGTATTGGCGGGAGAGCGATTGCACCTGGGCGGAAAAATCAGCCTGCTCCTTGCGTAGTGGCAGTAAATTCGGCGCAATGGCGGCGTTGGCGGCGGCGGCGTCACCCTGCGTGGCGGATTTTAGGCGGGCCTGCGCCATGGCCAATGCGCTCTGGGCGTCGATGAAGGAGGCGGTGATGCGGCTGGCGGTCTCGGCTGAAAGGTCGCCTTGCATGCCGGGCACCACGCCGGCGGTCTGGCGGGCGGTGGCGAGGGCGGTTTCAGTGCTATCCAGTTGCGATTGCAGGGCGGCTTGATGGGCCTGCAGCCAGCTTTGGAAGTCTTGCAGGTTAGTTAAGTATTGTTCGCGCTGGTGGTTCAAATAAAGCTGAATGGCGAGATTGGCAGCGGCGGCCGACAGGCTGGCATCGCGGCTGGTGAAGGCGACGGTGATCAGGCGGGAATTTGGGGGAACTGCGATGGCAAGGGCGCGGCCAGCGGCGAGCGGCACGCGGTCAGGGTCCGGGGCTTCGGCTGGCAGAGGCCACCACCACGGGGTTGGCGGGTTGAATTCGGGGCGGGCGGCGAGGTTGAGTTGGGTGGTGAGGCTGCGCAGAGCCGGCAGGCTGGCGATGAGGGCGCTCTGGCTGGCGATCAGCGCCTCGGAATCCTGCGGGCTGGCGGCGATGCCGGGGGCTGGCGCCGGGGCGTTGTAGATGAGGACGCCGGTGGCGGTGTAGCTGCGCGGCTGAGTGAACAAGATGGCGGCGGCGATGAGGGGGAGTGCGAGGCTGGTGGCGATGATGAGGCGCAGATGGCGGCGCAGGATGATAAGCTGCTCCGGTAGGGGGGCGGGTCCGGCGGCGGCAGGTGGGTGGCCGGTGCTCAGGCTGATGCTCATGGGCAAGCGGTAGCAAATTTTAACGGTTAGTCAACTTTAGGTAGATTTTTGGTGTGGATGGCGGGTGTTGAAGGGGCCGCCGCGCAATCACTTATCTCTGCAATAACCAGATCTGGTCCATCTTTCTGGGCAACTTGCCCTCAACGTCGTATGGCTAACGCATATTTCAACCGAATTATTGGGATCCAAAAATGGAATCAACGCGAAATGAAAGTGTAAATATCTCAAGAAATAATAATTTTAGCATTATTCGATTGGTTTTTTCGGCTTTGGTAATACTCTCACACTCGTCTGAATTAATTTATGGAGACGCTTCCCACGAATTATTGACGTTAATTTTTGGAACAATTTCATTCGGCACGCTTGCAGTCGATGGATTTTTTTTGGTTAGTGGCTATTTGATCACTCAAAGCTACTTTTCGTCTAGCACAAAAAATTATACCGCAAAAAGAATTTTGAGAATATATCCGGGCTTTTTATGCGCTTCTATTTTTTTAATTTGCCTGGGAAAATATGTATCCAATCACAATATTAGTTTTACTCCGAAAGCGATATTCGACAACATAGTTAATGTCGTATTTTTGATGCCACCTATTATGAATAATCCATATCCTGGTTATCCTTTTCCAGACTTGAACGGTTCGATGTGGACGATTGCCTACGAGTTTCGATGCTACCTCATAATTTTATTGCTTGGTGTATGCGGTCTGTTCTTGCGAAAAAATTTCTTGCTTGGCTTAACAGTCATGCTCGGTATCATCTTCATGTTTCACCCCGACCTTCCAAAGCCTTATCACCCTGCCATTTCCACTAATTTGGGAACGCAGGGCATCGTCAATAATATTTTTAATTTTATTAGAAATTTTTTTATAGAATCTCGCGAAACAGACCTAAGATTAACCTTTATATTTTTGACAGGTATTTGTTTCTATTTGTTTCAAAATAAAATAAAATATAGTCATAGAGGCGCTTTCGTTGCAGCATTTTTATTGGTGTTATGCTTGAAGAATTTTAATTTTGCTGAGCCCGGTTTAGCTTTATTTGGCGGGTATATAATCTTTTGGTTTGCGTGCCATGTCAGACCACTCGCGATCAGTCAATTTTTCAATACGACAGATCTCTCCTATGGAATTTATTTGTATGCATGGCCTATCCAAAAAACTTTGATCGCGGCCATAGTGGGCGTCAGCTTCCTGCAAGTCGCGGGGCTAACATTATTGCTCTGTGGAGTCATAGCGTTTTTTAGCTGGATACTTGTGGAAAAACCTTGCCTGCGGTTAAAAACAGTTTTTTGACCTGGCAAGCGTACGATGGATAAGCCTAGCGTAATTCTCCATTATCCTTAACGCACTCTAACTTTGTCACAGGAATTCGGCTCAATAAAGATGGCGGATTGCGCTGCGCTTATTTGTTCTACGGTTTTTTGGTTGTTACCTATTCGGGCCATGCCGGAATCCGGGGTCAAGCTCTATGCACGTCGCGGTCGGTTTCAATGCGGGGGGGCCATGCTGCGTGAACCAGATGGCTTAGAGTGCAATGCCTTGTGCATTACACCTGCACGACGGGCTGGTATGTTCATGCCGCTGACGCGCAAAATTGCGAACGCAAAGCCGGTGCAATGCGAAGGCGCACTGCACCCTAATCACTCCGGCCATGCCGGAACCCACGGCCTTGCCCCTTGGTCGTCGCGGTCGGTTTCGATGTGCGGGCCGTGTGGGGTGAGCCAGATAGCGGTGGCGCCGTTTTGGTAGGTGGAGAGACGGTCGATGATTTTTCGCTCGGGGGCGTTACAGGCACCGCGCAGCATGAGGGGGGAGATGATGAGGGGGGCGTTGGGGCAAATGCCGGGTGCCGTGAGGATGAGGGCTACGGAAATTTTGGTTGCGAAGTTGCAAATATTGTCGGGGCAGTTGGTGGTATCGAGCGGGGTGAAACTCTGTCCGGGCCAGAGGGCTTGCCATTGAGTGAGCGTATAACTGCTGGCTTTGGGTTGGCGTTGCAGGAGTAATCCGGCCGGGGTTTGGATGGCGATGAGTTTGGCGTCGGCTGAGATGAGGACGTCGGGCGGGCGGGCGGCGAGGTAAACCACCAATGCGGCGGCGATGGGGATAAGCCCCACAAGGCGCGAGCGGCTGCGCCAGATGCAGAGCCAGGCGAGACCGCCGGTGAACAATAATATGGCGAGGCCCGGCATGGGGGGCACGCGCAGCATGGCATCGGGCCAGGTGGCGATGATGCTGGTGAGCCGAACGACGATGGCGATGCCCCACCCCATGGGGATGATGGCGAGCCAGCCAAGCCCCAGCGGCATCAGGGCCAGGGCGAGCAGGCCAAGCGGCATGATCCAGAGCGCGGTGAGTGGCACGGCGACGAGATTGGCAAGAATCCAGTAGGGTTGCACCTGTTGGAACTGGTAAGCGGCGAACGGCATGGAAGCACCGCCGGCGAGCAGGCTGGTGGTGAATAAGCCTGCCAGATGAACTGTTACGCGACGGGCGTGGGAGGTGCCCTCCGCCAAGGGGCCCACCCAATTTGAGATGGCCGAATATCCCGCAATAAGAGCGAGTACTGCTGAAAAGCTCATCTGGAAACTGACCCCGATGATGGCCTCGGGGGTGGCGAGCAGCAGCGCCGCGGCGGCCAGAGCCAGGCCGCGCAAGGAGAGTGCTTTGCGCCCTGCGATAACACCCACCGTAACCAACGAGGCCATGGCTAGGCTGCGTAGAATGGGTAAATGCGCACCGGTGAGCAGCGCGTAAGCACCGCCTGCCAGAAGCGCGATGATGGCGGCGGCGGGTTTTACGGGGAGGCGTAAGGCCAGACGCTCGGGCCGGGAGAGTAAAAACCGGCTGGCGGTGAAAAATAGCCCCATGACGATGCCGACATGCAACCCGGCCACCGCGAGCAGGTGTGCGAGGCCGGCAGCGATGAAATTTTGATGCTCCTCAGCCGGAATTTGGGTTTGCAGGCCGGTGAGGAGCGTTACCGCGATGCTGCCGGTTTCGGGTGGCAACACGTCCATAATGTTGGCGGCAATGACTTCACGCAGCCCCCTCACACACAGCGCCATGCCACCGGGCTTGGACGAGGTGGTGACGCAGACCGGGCCAATGGCAAAGCCGGAGGCACCAAGGCCCGCGAAATAAGCATCGCGGGTGGAGTCCCAGCCGCCTGGATAGGCGGGGCGCTCGGGTTTGAACAGGATCGCGCGCAGGGTGATGGTGTCGCCGGGGGTGAGCGCGGTGGTGTCGCGCGTGCTGAGTTTGATGTGCAATGCCCGGACTAATGGTGGGCCGGTTTGAAATTGCGCTTGGGTGATGGTGAGGCGGCGGCCGGTGGGCAGTGTGTCGATGCTGGAGATACTGCCGGTGAGGGCGACGGCGCCGAAGGGAACGTCGAGCAGCGGCGGCATGGCGGCGGTGCGAAATTCGGCACGGGCGAAGCCCAGCGCGGCGGCGAGGGTTAAAGCGGCGGCGAAACGGGTTGGCGGGTAGCGCCAGCCGATGGCCAGGGCTGCGAGGCTGGCAGCCGTGAAGCTAACACCGAGCCATAAAGGCGGTTCGGATTTCAGGTTGAAATAGACCAGGATGGCGGCTCCCATGGCGATGGGGAGAAGCAAGCTGAACCGGCCCCGCTCTGCTTCGATAATGGCTGATATCGTGCCCATAACCACCTCCGGTTGTAATTTGTTAGCAGGCAGGGAGGTTTCGGGCCAGGGGTTAGGGTGCTAAAGGCGGTTACATGAAAATACGCACACGTTTTGCCCCTAGCCCGACCGGATTGCTGCATGTTGGCGGCGCCCGGACCGCTTTGTTTAACTATTTGTTTGCGCGCCATTATGGCGGGGAATTTCTGATCCGCATTGAGGATACCGATAAGGCGCGCTCAACCGAGGCGGCCGTGCAAGTTATTTTGGATGGGCTTGACTGGCTGGGGCTGACGCCTGATGCGCCGCCGGTGTTTCAGTCCACCCGCGAGACACGGCATGTGGAGGTGGCGCGGGCGTTGCTGACACAGGGCCGGGCCTATGAATGCTATTGCACACAAGATGAATTGCGAGAGATGCGCGAAACGGCGCAGGCTAAAGGCCGCCCTCCCCGCTATGATGGCCGCTGGCGTGACCGCGACCCGGCAACTGCGCCGGCTGGGGTGAAACCGGCGATAAGGTTGAAGGCGCCGCGCGAGGGTGAGACGGTGCTGGAAGATTTGGTGCAAGGCAGTGTGACTGTGGCAAATAGCGAGCTGGATGATATGATCATTCTGCGCTCGGACGGCACGCCGACCTATTTGCATGCGGTGGTGGTGGATGATCATGACATGCAAATCACCCATGTAATTCGCGGCGATGACCATTTGACCAACACGTTCCGGCAGATTCAGATTTTTCATGCGATGGGCTGGGAGTTGCCGAAGTTCGCGCATATTCCGCTAATTCATGGCGCGGATGGCGCGAAGCTTTCCAAGCGGCATGGGGCGGTGAGTATTTTGGAATTCCGTGAGCAGGGGTTTTTGCCGGAAGCTCTGTGCAATTATTTGTTGCGGCTCGGCTGGGGGCATGGGGATGCCGAGTTTTTAAGCCGCGATGAGCAGGTGAGATTATTCGACCTGGATGGCGTGGGGCGAGCCGCCAGCCGGATGGATTATGCCAAGATGACGCATCTGAACGGCATGTGGCTGCGCGGTGCCGATGATGCGCGGCTGGTTAGGGATGTGATGGCGCGTTTGCCCGCGCAATGTGGTGTAACTGTAACCGAAGGGCTGGCCGATAAATTATTACGGCTGATGCCGGGCTTGAAAGAACGTGCCAAAACATTGCTGGAATTGACGGCATCTTCGGCTTTTTTGGCACGCAGTGTTCCGCTGGCGTTTGAACCAAAAGCGCAGGCGCTGCTGACGGTTGAGGCGCGGGCGATGCTGGCGCGGTTGGCGCCAAATTTGGCTGCCACTGATTTCTCGGTGGCCAAGCTTGATGCGGCAATGCGGGCCTTTGCCGAAGCCGAAGGTTTGAAGCTGGGGCAAGTGGCGCAACCGCTGCGCGCGGCGTTAACAGGCAGCACAATGAGCCCTGGGATTGACGCCACGCTGGCGGCATTGGGTGGCTTGGAAAGCCTGGCACGAATACAAGCGGTTATTTAGGTTTTCGTAGCGCAGGTTCCCGCTTGCGCGGGAATGACGAGAGGATACGGACGCGTTGGCTGATTGTTAAAAATTCGCCAGCGTGCACACACTGCCGGCGGCGCTGACTTCACCACAGAACTTCCCAGCGTCAGCCTTGGTGGCAAAGCTGCCAGTGCGTAAGCGATAATAGGTTTTGCCCTTGACGGTCGCGCTTTCGATGTTCGGGGTTTTATCGGCGAATAATGCGGGATTGGCGCTGGATAATTTATCCCAGATATGTTGCGCCTGCGCCTGCGATGGCAAGGCCCCTAACTGCACCTGGTACATGCCGGGGGCAGCGGTTGCGGAGGAGTCTGCCGTGGTTGCGCTGGGCGGCACTGCGACTGGCGGCGCGATAACGGCAGGAGACGGAGTGTTTGCAGCGCTCGATGATGTATCGGGTGGCGGCGCGGTGATGTCAGCCACGTCGGAGGCCGAAGGTGCTGCGGGTGGTGCTGCCGGCGATGTTATTGTGGTTGACGTGCTGGTGTTTGTTGATGTCAGCGACGGTGCGATCTGCGCGGGCGTAGCGGATGACGGCGGCGTTGGTGGAGTGGCCGTGGGCGGTGTTACGGTGGCCGCACTCGGGGCTGGGGTTGTTAGCGTCGTGGTAGTGACTGCGGTGGTTGGCACCTGCGGTGTGGTGGGAGGAGCCGGTGGCTCGGAAGCAGGCAACGGCTGTTGGGCATCGGCAATGATGGCGTTAAAACCATCGATGGCTTTATCAACATCGCTGGGTGGTAAATCGATGCTCAGCACATGCCGCGCTTCAGCGATTTGACCGGTTGCCACCAGCGCAGCAGAGTAATCCTCACGGATTTTGGGCGTGGCTGTTTGGCTGGTTGCCAATGGGCCAAGATATTGCAGTGCCTCCTGGCCGTTGCCGGACAACGCCAGGGACAGGCCCAGATTGATTTCAGCCGCCTTCATGCCAGGTTGCGCAACCAGGGCTTTACGATAAGGCTCGACGGCGCCGGCAAAATTACCCTCAAGGTCGCGCGCAATACCTAAATCGTTAAAGGCTGCGGCGTTACCAGGGTCGTCCTGCACGGCGAGCACCAAGGCGTGTTCAGCCTGCACGGGATCTGTTTTGATAAAGCAACGGCCAAGCCCGGTTTCAGCCGGTGAAGATTTGGGGTCGTGGGTGAGCGCGAGATTATACGCGGCTTCAGCAGCCGGGCAGCGGCCTAGCGCATAGTAAGCGTTACCTTCATGGATCAACGCATCAACATTATTGGGGTCGCTCTCCAGTGCTGACTGGCTGACCGACAGCGCCATTGTGGGGTCACCGCCGGCAATGGCGGCATCAGCTACGTTTAACGCCCCCGGTCCACCATTTCCATCCGTTGATGCCGGCATCTGGACTGGTGTCTTTGCACATGCGGCAAGAAGGCAGACCGCGCTCAAAATAATAATGGATCGATTATTCATGATATTGGCTTTACTTCATCCCGCGCAGAGTCGCCATAACGTTAATCATCGCCGGGCCGGCAACAATTAAAAAAACGCATGGCAAAATGAATAAAATCATAGGAATCGTCATCAGTGTCGGTAGTTTGCCGGCTCGTTCTTCAAATTTAACCAATGCTTCCTGCCTCAATTCGGCTGAAAGAGTCCGCAACGCCTGGGTCAACGGCGTGCCGTACTGCAATGACTGAATTAAGGTTGTGGCAAGACGCTTGAGAACATCCAAACCTGTTCTCTGGCCAAGAGCCTCCATCACACGGCGCATGTCTGACCCGATTGCCAACTCCTGCGATGTTTGCGTCAGTTCCATTGAGAGGGCGGGGTTCAATATGCTCATTTCCTGCGCCACCCGCGCGATGCTGGCTTCAAGGGCCAGACCAGAGTCGGCACAGATGACCATCATGTCGAGGGCATCTGCAACGCCAGCTTCAACTTTTTTCAAATGCCGGGTGCGGATATTGGTGGCGATGGTCTCGGGTGCCAATAGTCCCACCACGGCGCCACCCATCAATTTGGTAACCATGAACAGCGGTGTTGTACCAACGTGGCGGAATACAAAAAATACCGCCATCGGTGTAACCAAAAACAAAAGTATTTTTGTGCCGATGAATAAACCCAGGCCACGCCCCCCGCGAAAACCGATCGCCTCCAGGGTAGCCGTCATTTCAACGAGTGTTTTTCGCGATAGCAGACCGCTGCGGGCAACCAGCATGCCTAGCTTTGAGACCAGCCCGATTACGGCGGATTCTTCCTGCTTTATGTCTTCAACGATATCCTCTGAGACGGTGGTGACAAATTGCAGGCGGTTGCTGAGCCTGCCTTTGCGCGTGACTTCTTCAAACAGAAAATAGCCAAGCACAGCCACAGTCACGAACAGCACGAGAATAATAGCGAAGACGATAATGATGGTCATGAGCGATCGTTATTTGAGGACGTTGCTAATCATAAACTGGATAATACCGAGGCCGATGCACAAAAGCAGAATAGCACCACCCAGGCACGCCTGCCCGCTTTTGGTGAAAAATAACAACACGATATACGGGCGATTCATGAAATATAGCGCCCCGCCGGTTAGAAATGGCAAAACGGCAAGAATCATTGAACTGGTGCGTGCTTCGGATGTCAGAGCAAAACCGCGGGCTTTGAGCCCGACACGTTTGCGGATGACATCTGCCAGTGTTTCCAGGGTCTGCGTAATGGCACCACCCGAGCGCATTTGGAGCGTGATTGCGGTGGCAAAAAACTGATACTCAGTGAGTTTGATGCGTTCTGATAATTCCCGCAACGCAACATCGATGGGGATACCGATCTGCACTTTGTCAGCCAGAATATTAAACTCGGCTTTGGTGGGTTCTGGTGCGTCGCGGGCAACTGTACGCAGCGCCTCTCCCATCGGAATACCAACGCGGACACATCGGACGATGGTGCCGAGCGCGTCGGGGAATTGTTGCAATAATGTAGCGTTTCGTTTGTTATTGAACCAAATAAAGACAAATTTTGTAACGACGAACCAGGCGATCGGCCAACCAACCACAAACATGATCGAGTCAAAGCCAATGGATTTTGCGGCCAGCCATACGATGACCCAGCTAATCCCAAGCGACAACGGCGGGACCAGCCACCATTTTATGGGGTACGTGTCGGCCTGTTCGAGATCAACACCGATGACGTTCGCCGCCTGAGACTTTACCAGGTCAGTTCGCGAGACAACTTTAGCGAGGGAGATTTGGTCCCCCATGATAATTATCGGTTTTTGATTATCAGACGTGGCATCGGAAATACGGGTCTCGAATTTTTGCTTCCGAGACATCGAATTCATCACTAACGAAAAAGTAATACCGGCTAACGCTAACAAAACGACAATAAAGATGAAGACCGCAATGATAATGCCGCTCATCAGGCCATATCTTCTAGAGCGTGCGCCCAGGCACGGTCGAGCCCAAAATATTGTAGCCGTTCGTGGAAAGTTGAGCGCATTTTGCTGATAATATAACGGCCAACAACTCGGCCTGTTGGTGTTTCTCCCACCACTTCAAACTTGAAGATATCGTTAAGGAGTTGGGTTTCACCCTCGAGACCCGCCAGTTCGGTCACCTGGGTGACACGGCGACCACCATCGCGCTGGCGTTCAACCTGAACAATGATATTGACTGCCGCCGAGACCTGGCTGCGAATGGCTTTGGGGGTCAGACCCATGCTCGACATCTGCACCATGTTTTCGATACGCGCCAAAGCATCACGGGTATTGTTGGCGTGAATGGTTGACATTGAGCCATCGTGGCCGGTGTTCATGGCCTGCAACATGTCGAATGCTTCGGGACCGCGGACCTCACCGATGATGATGCGATCGGGACGCATACGCAAAGCGTTACGCACAAGGTCGCGGGCGTTGACTTCCCCCTTGCCTTCCAAACTGGCGGGGCGGGTTTCCAGCCGAACCACATGCGGCTGCTGTAATTGCAATTCAGCGGCATCTTCGACGGTAACCACACGTTCGGAAGGGTCAATGAAACGGCTCATGGCGTTCATCATGGTGGTTTTACCGGAGCCTGTACCGCCAGAGACAATAATGTTGAGGCGGCAGCGCGACGCAATTTCAAGGATACGGGCAATGGCCGGTGTGAGTGAGCCAAAGGCGATCAATTTATCAAAATCAATCGGCTTTTTGCTAAATTTACGAATGGAAAGTGATGGGCCATCGATCGACAGCGGCGGCAGAATAATATTCACACGCGAGCCATCTTTGAGGCGGGCATCGACCATCGGGCTGGATTCATCGACACGGCGGCCAACCGATGCCGCGATGCGTTGGCAGATATTGGTTAGATGCGTCCAGTCACGAAAGCGCACCGGCACCTGGACGAGTTTGCCGTTACGCTCGATAAAAGTTTTGTCAGGGCCATTGACCATGATGTCGTTGATGGTTTCGTCTAACAGCAACGGCTCTAGTGGCCCGAGGCCGAGCATGTCATCGACCAGTTCGGTAGCAAGCTGGCGCTGCTCGCGGCCATTCAGATGCACCCGGCGTTCGGTAGCAAGGTCGGATATCAGGCGTTCAACTTCGATGAGCAGGCGCTCTGGGTGCAGCGCCGCGACTGCGGTGGCATCCATTTTAGCGAGGCACTGGGCACGTAATTCAGCAATATCGCTACGGGTATTGACGGCCGCGGCATTGGCCGCTGCCGCAACCACGGCTGCAGCGTTTATGTCCTGTTCTGGGGTGCTGATTGTGTTGTTTGTTGATACGGCAGGGGTAGTAGGTGCCGCTGGGAGCGGCACCGAGGTCATCAACTCCATTCCGTCTGCACGCCGGCGGCCAAACACCGGCATACTGGAATCATTCATGAGAGTCCGCCAAGTTTCGTTGATTTGAAGACGCTGGCCATGGAAGCCAACGCGCTGGTCGGCTCCGGTGAGGCTGAAGGACCGCCATCATCGCGGCCACTGACAAACCCGATTTCACGAGCGAGGTCGATGATCGCCTGACGGAACGGACCACGCTCAGTCACCGCAGGCTCTCCGAAGCTCGCACTTTCGTTTAACTGCTTTGGCATATCCGGGATCACGACGTCGATTTTAACTTTCAGCGCGTCTTCGATCTGCTTGCGGGTCAAACCACCGGGGCGTCCTTGCCGGCTCAGCACGATGGTGGGGGATTGTGGCTGCCAGGGTCCATTCGGCACGCCCATAAGGCGCAGAGTGTCACGGACTGACGCCAGTGAGGGGTCCATGACGATGACGCGGTGATGCGAATATTCCAGCAACTCGCGGTTACATGGCATTGGCAGGAATGGCACATCCATAATGACAAAATTATAGCGGACCCGCAGCGTTTCGATGAGGCGTTGGGCGGCGCCTTTGGCGTAATTTAATGGCTCGCTCAGTTTTTCTTCGCTGGCGAGCACATGCAAACGCTCAGAAACCGGTTGGGCCGCACGTTCTACGAACAGCGGGTCGATCCGGTCAGGCGTTTCGAGCGCCATGCGCAGCCCTGGGCCAGTTTTGCCACCCAGCAGCAAAGCACCCGAGCCCATGTGCAGATCAGATTCCACAAATACCGAATGGCGTTTGGAAATAACGCCAAGATACCACGCCAGGTTACCGGCGATCGTGGTGGTGCCAACGCCACCACGTGCGCCCATCACTGAGACCACACGGCCACCACGCGCGGCATCGGAACCAACCGTTTTACGAGTAATGAGCGGCGCGAAATGCCGACCCACCGCCTCGCGTGTGATCGGCTTGAAGATATATTCCATCACCCCCATACCGCGGGTAATGTGACGGTAGAAATCCACATCGTCGGTGTCGCCGATTACCAGCACGCGTACGCCCGGTTCAACGACATCAGAGAGTTCACCCAGTGCACTGAGCGGTTGGTCGTCACCGGAAATATCGATGATCAGGACTTCCGGGGTCGGCAATTTCGCCATGGCCTGGATGGCGGTACGAATGGTGCCGCGTCTCACATCCATGCCGTTGGCGACAATATCGCCGAGGCCGTCACGCAATACCTGTTCGGTTTGCACATCGGCCAAAAAGGCCAAGACCGTGAGACGGTCCGGCCGGGAAGCCGAATTCGACGTCGACATGCGATAAGATTCCTGGTTCATAACTACAACCCTCTCACACCGGACAACTCATGTTGTATGCCGGTATCATTAATTCGACAAAGCCGAAGCGGTGATGGTTTTCGGGGGCTTCTGCAACCCGGCTGCAGTGCCGCCCGTCAAAGCTGTATCCAACGCCGCTGAAGCTGCGATGCCATTGGAAGATGTATCACCATGCCCTTGAAATAGTTCCGTTTTATCAGCAGTCTGCACAGCGATATTCTCGCGTGAGGCGCCGGTTAACGACCAATCTGCCGGGTTTTGATACGGATCTCCATAACATCCTGTAAGGCTTATACATATCAAGGCTGTTAGTCCTAGTAAAATTTTTGACATGGCAGAAGCTTTCAGCATCATTGCACCACAAAACCAGCATCGCCGGGCATTGCGGCATTTTTGTAGGGACCTCCCGTATTACGCAACAATAAAATACGCTGCAGGTCGTTAGGAGGGGTCCATCCATCATCAGGCGAAGCCAACAAACCTGTGTTGCTAACGGGGTCGACTAGATACGGAGTGACCGTGATGACCAATTCTTGTTGTTCGCGCTGAAAACTATCGCCGCGAAATAATGCGCCGAACACGGGCACTTCGCCCAACCCGGGAACCGCATTATCAGTTTGGTTGGTTGAGTCTTCAAGCAGGCCGGCAATGGCCATACCCTGCCCGCTACCCAAAATAACCGTGGTTGAGGCGCCTTGCACGGTGAGGGCCGGAATAACGAGAGAGCTGGTGCCAACCGTTGAAACAAACGAATTTGCCGTGCTTATCTGGCTCAGCTTTGGTGAAACTTGCAGCGAAATGCGTCCATCCGAAAATACGGTAGGCGTGAACGAGAGTTGCACACCGTAATTTTCAAATTGAACGGTGACAACCGAACCGCCTGTCGTGCCTGACGCGGCCTGGGCAACCGGCACGGGAAACTGGCCGCCGACCAGAAAGTTTGCCTGCGTGCCACTTAGTGTTGTGAGAGTTGGCTCAGCGACGATATGGGCTAGGTTATCAGACGCCAGCGCATCGATAATCCCCTCAAAGGTGCCGCCTGGAAAAACTACCCCCAACTGACCAGGAACAGTACCAGAAATTGATGCCGGCGCGGTTCCCGTCGCGCCAGCTATCGCAAATTTACCCAGCTTGAAGGCCGACGTGCCAACCGACCCCCAGTCGATACCCAACTGACGGGTTACGCTGCGCGACATGTACGCGATGCGGACTTTCAACTCGACCTGAATAGGCTCCCTGACCGTCAGATCGTTTGTTATTGTTCCAGAAGGATTGATCAGCTTGGCTTGGCCCAATACCTGATTAGCCTGCTCGGGCGTTTCGACAGTACCGCGAACAACCATGCCGCCCGGCTCACTCTCAGCATGAACGCTTGAGTTTGGCGCTGACAATTTTGACTGACCAGCCAACCGGTTGCTGGCAAATGACGACGGCCCGACCACCACGTTATATTGAGCAATTGTGTTGCCGTTGCCATCCGTTGCGATCACGTTGGTTTGGCCGACGCCTTTGCCAAACATGAATAGTGATGTTGGGCTGGCGGGCCGAACCTCAACCACCGCGGGGTCGGCTGCGAAGATGCTGGCCGCCGCGTGCGGCAACCTGATGATCTGCCCGGAGCCCATGCTCAGATTGAGGTTGCCTGACACCGGCCTGGGAACCACGGGCGCCGGAGGGGCCGACGACTGCGCCCCAACATTCTGCGCGTGCGCTGAATAAGGCAAACCGGTGGCCAGACAGTATGCTAGTAATGCGCCGGCTGGCTGAACAAATCGTTTAAGGGACACAAGAGAATTCCTTGCCATTAGAATTTGAAATCCTGAGCGCTGCCGTTGCCGCCGATTACCGTAACATGCGTAGCCGGAGCACCCGGCTGTACGTTATTCTCGTTTAACAAAGCCGGTGATACCTGGTCGGCATAAACTGGCGTATTTGAGGTGGCGGCCTTCTGGGCGGCGGCTACCGAACCTGGTGTTGACTCCGCCGAATGGACAACCAGGGAGAGCGGCCCAAGTTTGGTAGCAACGGCGGTCCGGGCGGCTTGGTCTGGCGTCACTTCAAGTGTGACGGTTGTGGCCGGCGGTGGGGGTGTTTTACCGTCGTTTACAGCGCCACCCTGCACCAACTGCTGACCGGTGGCGATGACCCGAACATCGCGCAGCACAAGCTCAGCCGCAATCCGCTGGCCCAACGGTAAGCCTGGGTCGTCAAGCGTTTGGGTGAGCAATAAATCAACGTGGTCACCTGGCCAGATCAACCCTGCAGCGCCTGAAATTGCGTCAACCCCAACGGTGGTGGCAACCATGCCCGGCGCCAAAACGGCCGCCAAAAAGCCATGGTCGCCAGGGTGAATCACCTGACCCGATAAAATTGGCGCTCCGGGGCTGATTGCAGCGCGGGTCATCGCGCCAATCAAGGCAGAACGATTGGCCGGCGTATCCAAGCTCGCCCCGACGGGCACCTGATTGATCGCAACAGGGGCACTGGTGATGTCGCTTGGCTGAAGTAAACTACCGGCTTGCTGCAAGGTTGCCGCAACCAGAATTTGCTGGGTCTGCGGTGCCAGCGCAACGGGCGTTTGCTTCGACTGGTTCAACAACGAAACCCCGAAGATCGACACCGCGACCAGCGCGATCGCCACAACAAGGAAAAGAGCTAGTTTGGCGACCATGATTTACCTTAATTCATCTTCGATAAAGGAAGTAACGTGAGAATAGCACTTCCCGAAATGGCTACGGCATATGGCAGTGGACCGCGCCGGGAAATACGCCACACTTCAGCGCGCGCAACGCGCTGAAGCAAGCTGTGGGCCGCCGCGAAAGTGCCAACCCCGCGCGCGCGTAACCGGGCCACGGGCAGCCACAAAGCCAAGTAAACAACGGCAAGACCGCCACCAATTAGGAACACGCGCAGAAAAAAATTCATTTCGATCTGCCAGTGCGGTGGAATGAGTAGTACGGTGGCCGCCCATAGTTTCACATCACCACCTCCCATCATCCCACTAAACCAGATGGCAAATAAGGCGACGAACGTGATGGCGGTGATGATCAGGCCAACGCGGAGTGAATGATCAGCAACACGGACCACGATGCCGAGCGCTAAAAGGCAGAGAGGCAGCCAATTTGGCACGGTCCGGGCGGCCAGGTCGTGCAAGGCAGCATAGGCCAGCAGACTCGTCGCGGAAATGATTAGACCAGCCACAAACATCTAAAGCCGCCTTACCTTTCGTTATACCTCAAAAATTCGATAGACTTTGATTAGGTAATATTTATTAACAATGCTTTGTAAAGAAAACCTGAATTATCTCTAATCTAAATAGCTGCAACAAAAACGTGAAATTTACGTAATAATAAACGGCCAGGAACGTTGCTCCTGGCCGTTTGTCAGCGTCGCAGAAAACCTGGATTAGATGGCGTTGCCAACCTTGGTAAAGGTCGAGCTGACGTTGCCACCAAGGGTGGAGACGGCGGTGATGATTACAACGGCGATCAGAGCGGCGATCAGGGCGTATTCAATCGCGGTAACAGCGCGCTTGTCCATTTTGAGCGACAGAGCGGTACGGATGTATTGGGTAAGCATTTTAAAATCCTTTTCATAAGCATAGGGTGAACATTGTCGACTAATAACCGGCACTCAAACAAACTCAGACAAAAAGCTACGGTTAAATATCCTTAATAGCTGAGCCATAACTTCAACCCGACCTGAGGGCGAGGTCTTAATACAATGAAATCAGTGGTTATTGTCAAATAAAACTATTGGTTGACGGGGAATGGTCCGTTATCGAAATCCGTAAAATACGTCTCAAGCAAAAGAAGATTGTATCTTTTTTTGGTTAAATAACCATAAAGTGATTTTGAAGTTAATTTTTATTATGTATATTTGTTTATTATTATATATAAAGTTCTGTTTTTGTATAAATTCTAAAAATATACAATTAAAAAATTTTATTCCTTTTTCTGGGTTTTGCGTCCAAACTTAAATGAAAATTTAACTAAAAATTTTACAGATAATTCATAAAAGTTATTGTGAATATACGATTAAAGCGGCGTAAATAGTTGGTTGAGGGTGTTGCAGCGGCCTGACAACAGGACGCCGTTCACTAAATATAGACTTCAACAACGCTCACATACCTCTCGAATGATGACAGACTATAAACAAATCAGCAAAATCGCGTGAGGTTGAGATACTCAACTGGTGGTGCCGTAGCTCTGATAGGCCGAGCCAGTTTGGTGGTGCGGGCGGTCGGAATCGAACCGACACTCTGTCACCAGAACCGGATTTTGAGTCCGGCGCGTCTACCAGTTCCACCACGCCCGCACGGCCAAGGCAGGGTTGAGGCCATAAAGGAGGGCATTCGGAAAATCAACCTCTCCTAAATGAACCATGAATGATGGCAGGCATTGTCATAGCCGTTTTGGTTAGCTATAGCCGCCCCACTGGTCCCGAATAGCTCAGTTGGTAGAGCTAGCGACTGTTAATCGCTCGGTCGTAGGTTCGAGTCCTACTTCGGGAGCCAGTTTCAAAAAACATCAGGATTTTGACTGTGGAATGCTCTCAGATTCTATGTGCGTTGTGTGATCACTAAATTTTGACAGCATTTCTAATGCCATCCTCCGCCAATCGGCATCGGTATCGATCGGTGGTTGGGCTTTAGTCAGTTCGAATATTTTTGTGAGACCTGCGGCAAGGGCAGCTGCATTTGGTTCAACTAAAAGCGCGAGCGCTTGATGAGAGAGTTGTTCAGTCAATCCGCCCACCATTGTGGCAAGCACATAACGGCCTTGCGCCAGAGCAGCGGCCGCAACTCCCGATTGACTGGCCTCTCGATAAGGTAGAACGACTGCATCCGACCAGGCCAGTAATTCGGGCAACTCATCCTCAGGAATCCAACGCCTGTCAATTTCGACACGGCGCATAGTCTGAAGGCGGAGCAATTCAGGTGAAATCGGTCCATCGCCACATATTTTAACCACGAATGGTAGGTCAGAACCCAATGAACTCAGGGCATCAGCAAGCAAATCAAGGCCTTTATAAGCCAACAGGCGGCCAAAAAATAACACCCGCGGCAGGCCCGCGTGGGTTAGCGGAGGTGGTGGGCGTGCCCCAAAGCTGAAAGGTGGATGCCAGAGTTTGATAATTTCTTGCCCTGAGAAACCATAATTCTGAGACTCCAAGTCTGCCGCAACATGGGCGCTTAGTGTCACCAAATAGCGTGCACCACGCAACAAACGCGCCTGATCAAGAAACCTAAAACTCAACGAGTCGCCTGGATGCGCAGAGGCGTCATGCACTATTACCGCGTAAGGTATTTTTAGGGTGTTGAGTGCGTTTGAGAGGCGTTGGTCAAGCAAAGAAGGCATCGCACATATAGCCAAATCTGGCTTAATTAATGAGAGCCTTCGACGCGTACGGCCAGCAAAAAAAATATTTAATGCCTTCTGTGTTAGGTAGCCAAGTACATTTCGATAAGTAGGCTCAGCCCAAACACAGTCGGGCAGGTTCTGACCGTGTAAAATTTCCGCACCAGATGACAGCGATAAATCTGCATGGTGTCCCACCAATTGATTAATGGCTTCCGTCAGCCGCAATGCGAATAACGGCCCCGCCCCGCGACGTCCCCAATGCCAAACCAGTATTTTCACGTAATCCCATTGGCGTTAAGCGCTGCTAGAACCGGGGCGGCGCTAAGCACGGCGCGGGCGTGGGTTTGGCCTGCAAGCCCCAGACGTGCGCGCAATGCAGCATCATGGCCAAGGCGGCGAAGCTGGGCGGTGGCGTCTTCAATGTCCGGCTCCGCCCACCGGGCTCCCGCGACCTCGTAAACACCGCGCTCATCGACTGGCTGAACCAGACGGTACGACACCAGGGCGGATGTCTCGGGGGTCATGAAGGTGAGGTTGCCGGACCAACCGGTGGCAACCACCGGTTTGCCTAACAGCATAGCGGCGGCAGGGATAAGGCCAAAGCCTTCGGAACGATGTAAGGAGACCACAATGTCGCTGGCGGCGATGAGGCCGCGCAAGCTGGATTCGGTAAAATTTTCATTGATCAGTTTAATATTTGGAGCGCCGCCGATGGCCGCGATGATGATGCGCAGGTCAGCCGCATACGACTCGGCGCCGGAAATTTTCATAATGAACTGAAAGGTCTCATCAGTGCCAAAGGCCGCCTTGAATGCGGCGATCGCGCCCAGGGGGTTTTTGCGCGCCATACCAGAATTTAAATTAAATGCGGTTAAGACAACCACAGTATCATTGTTAAATCCGAACGAGTGACGGTCGCCGGTTACCGGCAACTCAAACGCGGCAAGCGGATACGGTACAACACGGACGCGGCCCGGTGCGATGGTTTCAAGGGCGTCGGCGGTGAATGAAGATGGTGCCCAAATTTCGTGAACGAATTGCGTGCCTAACTGCCATTGACGGGGTAGCACCGGCAGTTCCCAGGCCCACACGCCGATCACGCGGCGGTGCTTCAGAAGATTGCGGGGCATCCGCAGCAGGCCTACGGGAAGAATTGGGGCGTTTACCACAGCTAGAAGTGCGGCATCGGGCGGCACCGTCACGCGGCTCATCTCGACGACACCCGGCAGGCCGAGAGGAACCTTACCACGCGACAAGCCCGCAGCATGGATGACGTCGTGGAATAATCGGGCGGTTTCGGCCAGGCCATTGTTGCCGGCGATATCGCCAGCAACCACCACACCATTACTGGTACGAGCCTCGGGTTGGTTAGGCTTGCGTGCCAGTTGTGCTGCTACGCTGGTTAGTGCGGTGCGGCGAAACGCGCGCGGCAATAATCGCCATGCGGTGTACCCCGCTTTTTTTACAACCGGATTCACGGCGCTAACGCGACATGGCAAAATAATCCTGCCGTTAAACATTGCACCATAATTATCATTGTTATGGTGTAACACCAAAATAATCAATGTAATCGGAAAATTGCGGTGTTAGGCGTTCTGGCTTTATATTAAAATGGTTGAGCGAATAATTCCGGGTGCCGGTATATCCGCCGCGTGGTGTCTCGATGAGTATATTTTTTATTGCATTTGCGAACTCTGCCGAAAGAGGCAAATCAAATAATGCATAAATGCTGGTTATCGCCTGCAACGGGTCGGCGATCAGGTCATCGTGCTGAATTTGAATTTTTCGGTTGACCGGAACATCGGGCCGCTGGTCGAAGGATATAAGCCGCTTGGTGCCATCAATCCAACGGCTTGTAACCTGCTCGCCAATTTCCACGGGGTCGATATGTCTCAAAAATGGCCGGCGCAGAACTTCTGTAAGATTAGCCACAGAGCCAAAGACTTTCATGGGGTCGCGATGGACAACCACGAAACGCGCATCGGGGTACGTGTTCAAAATCGCATCGAGGCTGAAGACATGATCCGGGCTTTTCAGTATCCAGCGCGGCTGGGTGATGCCCTGTTGCAGAACCTGCAGGAATTTTTTGTGAAACTGGAAAGCCTCAAAGTGGCCATGCGCATCCAGCCAAGCTTGATAGGAAGGGATGCGAAAGATTGTATCAAATCGCAGGCTCTGGAAGGTGTGGGCGGTGATTTCCGTACATTCCTGCGGGCTGTCGGCGGTAATTGGGTGGGCTTGTGCGAAACCTTCTGCGATCGCGGCGAACAGGCGCAACTGTTGGTCCACCTTGTGAACCTCCCGATGGGCGGATGCCTGAAAATCAGGGGGTCTGGGATGCGGAAATTGCGTCTGCCAATTACGGGGCACCTGGTTTGCAGGGTCCAGCGCCAGCAACGAATGCAAAAACGTGGTGCCGCTACGCGGCAGACCAAGGATGAATATCGGCGCCGTTATCGGCGACAGAGAAATTTCAGGTGTCTGGCGATGCTGGGTTTCAATATAGTCGGCATTGCGGAGCAGCCTCAAAAAATCATGATGAATGGCCATCGTACCGAACACGCTGAGCTCCGACTCGCGTTCCAGCGCCGAGGTCAGACGGACCAAGCCCTGCACCATGCCAGCGGTGGGAGTGGTGTTGGCAATACGCAGCAGCCGTGCGGCGTTGTGGCCGGGCAGCAACGCTTTGGGGATCAGGTGTTCGGCCGCCCGAAGCCCGGCAGCGATGGCCCGGTAGCGCAGCGGTTGGGACGGTGTTGATTCAGAGCCCATCAGTCCCGGTCAGGTGGACTCACCGCGCAGGCGATCAAAAAAAACTTTACGGACTTTAGCTACTTTTGGGGCTACAACCGCTTGGCAATAACCCGCGTAGGGGTTTCGGGCGTAATACTGGTCATGCTCGGGCTCCGCCTGGTAAAACATTGGTGCGGGTGCGACCTCAGTGACGATTTTTCCAGGCCAGAGTTTGCTGAATTCCGCGATCGCGGCGGCCGCCGAAGCCGCCTGTGCCGGGTTGGTGGTGAAAATAACCGAGCGATATTGGGTGCCAACGTCGCCGCCCTGGCGATTTAGCGTGGTGGGGTCGTGAATGGTGAAAAAGACTTTCAACAAGTCGTCGTAGGAAATGACGTCCGGGTCGTAGCTGAGTTTCACCACCTCGGCATGGCCGGTGGCGCCGGTGCAAACCTGTTTATATGTGGGAGCCTCGACGTGACCACCGGCGTAGCCGGATTGTACGCCCAACACGCCGCGTAGTTCGCTGTATGCGGCCTCCAGGCACCAGAAGCAGCCGCCGCCGAGAATGGCAATTTCAGATTTCATATTAAGCGCCTTTCATTTGATGCCACCTATAGCACAAAGTTGCGCCCAATGTGCAGCACTCACCGGGGCAACGGAGAGCCTCGACAGCCGGACCAGGGCGAAATCCTGGAAGCGAGGGTCGGCCTTGATGGTTGCAAGAGAGACAGGTTTGGGAACCGGCTTGACCGCCTGCATGTCCACACAAACCCAGTCGCCGGATTCAGCGGTCGGGTCTGGATAGGCTTCGCGGGCGACTGTTACGATACCGACAATCTCCTTGCCGATGTTGGAATGATAAAAAAACGCCAGATCACCTTTTTTCATGGCTTTCAGGTTGTTTTTAGCCTGGTGATTTCGAACGCCGGTCCAGGGTTCGACCTTGTTGGTCACCTGCTGGTCCCAGGAGAAAGCGTCCGGTTCGGATTTGACCAGCCAGTAATTCATCCAACAATATTTCCGTCGGTGAAGACATGGCGGAACGCGCTGATACTGGTCATCTCAAACAACCCGGCGGTCACATAGGGGTCAGCCTCAAAAATGGCGCGGGCTTCGGCTTCAGAAGGGGCTTCGACCACCAGGATGCTGCCAAAAGGGTTGCCATCGGCGCCCAGTAACGGACCGCCATAGGATAACCTGGCACCGATCTGATCCTGCCAGTAGGCTAGATGCGCCGGACGGGTGGCTTTGCGGATCTCTAGCGCGCCCTCTTTGTCGTGCGCGATAAGTATGAATTTCATGCAACTAGGCTCCTTTATGCGTCTTCCTAGCATACAGGCTTGTTCGCCAGCTTCAAATTTCCCGCCACATCACCTAATATGGGGCTATGACTGACAATATTCTCGCGCCAGAGGCTATTCCCGCGTATCCAACTGGTTCATGGCTGCACCGCTACGCGAACCCAGGGCGGTTTTTGCGGCTGGCACAGCCGGCACTGCCGTGGTTGGCGGCGTTTTCCATCATCCTTACCGTTATTGGGATTGTGTGGGGCTATGTGTTTGCCCCTGCGGATTGGGAACAAGGTAACGCGGCGCGGATTATGTATGTGCATGTGCCGGCCGCCTGGGTTTCTATGGCGGGCTATGCGGCGCTGGCGGTTTGCTCGTTTTTCTCGATTGTGTGGCGGCACCCGCTGGCAGACCTGGCGGCTGAGGAAATTGGGCCGGTGGGGGCTGGTTTTACCTTTGTGTGTCTCATTTCGGGCGCCTTGTGGGGCAAGCCGATGTGGGGTGCTTATTGGGTTTGGGATGCACGGCTAACCTCGGTGCTGGTGCTGTTTTTCCTGTATCTGGGGCACATCGCGCTGATCCGGGCGTTTGATAACCGCGAGCACGGCTACCGCGCGGCCGCTATTTTGGCATTGGTGGGCGCGGTAAACCTACCGATCATCGTGTTTTCGGTACAATGGTGGAACACATTACATCAAGGCAATACCATCTCGTTCTCGGGCGGGTCGAAAATTTATGTTACCATGCTATACCCACTGCTGATCGCTTCAGTGGGTTTTTATATGTGTTTTCTGACGCTGGTGACGGCGCGGCTGTGTTCGGCGATTATGGAGCGTAAAACCCGCGCATTGTTGCTGGCAGCAGCGGAGCGCGGGGCATGAACCTTACGCCGTTTATCGATGGCAGCTATGGTATTACCGTGCTGTTTCTGGTGGGGATTTTTGGCCTCACCTATGTTCGTTATCGGAGCGCCGTTAAACGTCTGGCGGCGGTTGAGAAGCGGCCATGACCCCGCGTAAAAAGCGGCGGCTCTACTTGTTGCTGGCCTGTGGCATTGCGGTCGGCTCGGCCACCGCGTTATCGCTGGCGGCGTTCTCATCTACCCTCACCTTCTTCCTCGGCCCGCGCGAAGTGCTGGCGAAAGACCCTTCGCCGGGCATGGATTTCAGGCTCGGTGGGATTGTGCAGGTGGGCAGCGTTAACACGGTGATCAGTAACGGCACACCGACGACTAATTTCAGGGTTACAGACGGGCAGGCCTCAATTCCGGTAACTTTTACGGGCGTGCTGCCGGATTTGTTTCGTGAGGGTCAGGGGATTGTGGCGATCGGCGCGATGACCAGCGGTGGTGATTTTTCGGCCAGTGAAGTGCTGGCAAAGCATGGGTCCAGCTATATGCCCAAGGATGTCGAGGAAAATTTGAAAAACTCCGGAAAATGGAACCCGAAATTCGGGCCGCCACCTGATGCTTCGACCTGGAATGATATGGCTGTGAAGAGTAGTGGTTCATGATCCCCGAACTTGGGCATTTTGCCTTAGCGCTTGCGGTGGCCCTGGCATTTGCACAGGGCGTGATTGGGGTGTTTGCGCCGGGCCTGCGTGATGCGCGGGCGATGCGGGCAGCACCGGCATTGGCACTCAGCCATTTTCTGGCGATTGGGGCGTCGTTTCTTGGGCTGATTTACGCTGGTGTGGTCTCTGACTTCACCGTTGAGAATGTCGCGGATTTTTCATCGAGCCAGGTGCCGCTGATTTACCGGATAACCGGCACCTGGGGGAACCATGATGGTTCGATGGTGCTGTGGTGCTTCGTGCTGTCGTTCTGCGGCGCGACTGTGGCGGCGTTTGGTGGCAATCTGCCGGCTTCATTGCGGGCGCGGGTGCTTGGTGTGCTTGGGTTTGTTTCAGGCGGGTTTTTGCTGTTTACCTTAACCGTTTCGGACCCGTTTACCCGCATATGGCCGCCGCCGCTGGATGGCGCCGGGGTGAACCCGATTTTGCAGGACCCTGGCTTGGCGTTTCATCCGCCGGTTTTATACACCGGCTACGTTGGGTTTTCGGTAGCCTTTGCGTTTGCCATTGCCGCCTTGATCGAAGGGCGCATTGATGCGGCCTGGGGGCGCTGGGTGCGACCTTGGGCGTTGGTTTCATGGTGTTTTCTCACCTCCGGCATCGCGCTAGGGAGTTGGTGGTCGTATTATACGCTTGGCTGGGGCGGATATTGGTTCTGGGACCCGGTGGAGAATGCCGCCTTGTTACCATGGCTGACCGGCACGGCGCTGCTGCACTGCGCGATTGTGGTGGAGAAGCGCGAGGCGTTGAAAGCATGGACAGTTTTGTTGGCCATTGCAACATTCTCGCTCAGTCTCTCAGGCACGTTTTTGGTGCGCTCGGGTATTTTGAATTCGGTGCATTCGTTTGCCGCGGCACCTGACCAAGGGCTGTTTATTTTGGCATTGCTGGCCATTACCATTGGCGGGTCGCTGCTGTTGTTTGCCATTCGCGCCCCGGTGCTGGCGGCGACGGGGATGTTTTCGCCGCTATCGCGCGAAAGCGCGCTGGTGGTGAACAATATTTTCCTGTGCTCAATAGCGGCGGTAGTGTTTGTTGGCACATTGTATCCGCCTTTTGTGAATTTGCTGTTTGGGATTCAACTTTCGGTCGGGGCACCGTTTTTTAACCAGACGGTTTTGCCCCTGACAGCGCCGCTGATATTGGCGATGGCGATTGGACCGTTGCTACCCTGGAAACGGGCGGCGTTGCGGCCGGCGCTGGAGCGGATTTGGTTCGCCGCCGTGGTGGCGGTGATTGTGTTTTTAGTGATGACCGAGCAGAGCAATGCCATTACGGCCCTAGGACTGGGCGGCGGCGTGTGGGTGATGCTGTCGGCGGTTTCAGATATTGCCGAGCGGGCTAAACTTGGGCGTGTGAAACTGGGCGACTCGCTGGCACGTTTGCGCGCCATGCCGCGGGCGGCGTTTGGGGCGGCGCTGGGGCATATCGGGTTTGGGGTGATGGTTTTCGGCATCGCCGGAATGACCCTAGCGAGCCAGAAGGTGGTGGTGCTCAACCCAGGACAGTCCACTGAACTTGGTGGTTATAGCTGGAAGCTCGATGATCTGCGTGATGCGCCGGGGCCAAATTATGCGCAACGCGTCGCAGACGTGACGATCAGTGATGAAGGCAAGCCATTTCTTACGCTGCATCCCTCACGGCGGATTTTTACCACGCCGAAAGTGATCACCAATGATGCAGCGATTCACACCAATGGGTTCCAGGATATCTATGTGGTGTTCGCTGATGAGCCGGCGGGCGGCGGCGCGGAGTTGCGCTTGAACCGGCATCCGTTGGCGCCGGAGATTTGGTTTGGCGGTTTGATCATGGCGCTCGGTGGGGCACTTTCACTTTCGGACCGGCGGTTACGGGTGGGAGCGCCCTCTCGCAAGCGCGCCGCAAAGGCGGCGGGCGTGGTTGCTTGACGATGGATATGCGGCGGCGCTTGATGTTTACGGCACCTTTGGCGATTGTGGCGGTAGGCGGCTTAGGGTTCTACACCATTCTGGAACGGATGGAGCAGGACAAATACGACCCGCACGCCCTGCCCTCACCGTTGATTGGCCACAAACCGCCGACGTTTAATTTGCCGGGGTTCAACGGCGCCCCAGGATTTTCCAATACCGACCTGGCCGCACCAGCGCAGCCGATGCTGGTGAATTGGTTTGCCTCCTGGTGCATGCCGTGCGCGCAGGAAGCCCCGATGATCGCGCAGCTTGCGAAAACCGGGCTACCGATCTGGGGAGTTGCGTATCAGGATCAACCGGATGCGCTGGCCTCGTACTTCGCGCACTACGGCAACCCTTATACAAAGCTGGCGTTGGATACCTCCGGGCTGACCGCGATTAACTGGGGAGTTTATGGCGTACCGGAAACTTACCTGATCGATAAAGCCGGCATCGTACGCTGGCGTTGGGCTGGGGCGATTACTGATGATGTTCTGGCAAATGGCCTGAACCCGCTGTTGGCGAAATACACGTGAAAACATTTCTATGTATGCTGCTGCTACTGCCTGGACTGGCAATGGCACAGGCGCAAAACCCAACGCAAACCGTAACGCGTGACGGCGTGAGCCTGACCCAGGCGCAGGAACAGCGGGCCGAGGCGATTGGGGACCAGTTGCGTTGCCTGGTGTGCCAGAACGAAAGTATTGAGGGTTCATCGGCCACGTTGGCAAAGCAGTTGCGCATCATCATCCGCCAGCATGTGGTGGCGGGCGATAGCGATAAGAGCATCATGGAATATATGGTGCACCGCTACGGGATTTTTGTGTTGCTGAAACCGCCGTTTTCGCGGCTGACATTGTTGCTTTACGCAACACCGGTTCTGGCGTTGATTTTAGGATTTTTGGTGGTCTGGCTGGCGCGGCGGAGCAAAACATCGCCACCGCCCCCCTTAGATGATGCCGAACAGGACCGGTTGGAGAGATTGCTTAAATCATGATCTGGATTTTAATGGCCGTCCTGGCGGTAGCTTTGATGCTGCCGCTGCTTCTGGTGTTTCGTAGCCGTGGCCGGGTGAAAAACCGCCGTGAGACGGCAATGAATTTGCATCGTGCGCAGTTGGATGAGTTGACGCGGGATTTGGAGGACGGCCGGATAGGAGCGCCCGAATATGCCGGAGCCAAGCTGGAGGTGGAACGAAGGTTGCTGGCCGCGGATACGTTAAGTGAGCCTGAGACCACAGGGAATGCCAAATGGCTGCTGGTGGCGGTGGTGGTTTTAGTGCCGTTAATGGCGTTTATGCTGTATTTGCCGGGTAGTACGCCGGATGTGCCATCCGAACCGCATGCCGCCTGGATGATCAAGCAACAACAGGCGCAGGCGCAAATTACGACGTTGATTACTGAGCTCAGGGTGCGCTTAGCGAACCTCGACCCAAATTCGCCCGAAGCCAGTGAGGGCCAAGCCTATTTGGCCGAGGCGCTGGCCGAACAGGCGGGACAATTAACGCCGGAATCTATTGCGTTGTTCAAGCAATCCATTGCCAATGCGCCACCAAATGCCAGTTGGCGGGCACTGGATGAGCAGCGCTTGGTGCAGGCTGCGGCGCAACGATAATTTTACCTTGCTAAACCAGGCCACAATAACCAATTAACTTGTATGGACGACGAGACAAAATCTGAGACAACGAAGCCGGTTGAGACTGAGGCTCATAAACCGCCTGCTTTGCCACCAGAGATAGGTGGCCAGAAGGGGCCCGAGCCGACGCGTTATGGCGACTGGGAAAAGAACGGCCGCTGCACCGACTTTTAATAACTGTAGGAATTTTATGATGAACAGGAATGCGTTGATCGGCGCGGCAATTGTCGTGGCCGTAGGGTTTTTTGCCGTGCCTATGTTGGCAGCGGGCACCACCAATACCTGTCAGGCGTTAGAGAAACATAATGTGAGCGCTGCGGCTACAAACATTGCCGGCAGCAATACCGGCGTGATTCATGATACCATCAATAGTATCGGGCAGAGCATAGCAACCGGACAGATGACGCAAGCAGCCGAGGCGCAAAGCCATCCTAACACACCGAGCGTGGTAAGTTGCGCGTTTTATTACTGGAAAGATATTCTCTGAATATTGATGACGGCAAGAAGAGTCCCGCAGTCGCGGGAATAACGGTACAGGACGTTTAAGCAGCGTCTTGCAAATTCGCTAATCGGCTCAGATTCATCAGCACATCGCGGGCGATCCCGGCACGGGCATTTACTTCCATGTCGCGGGCAACCACCAATTTGTGGTCGGGGCGGATTTTTATAGTGCCGCCGCGCGAGCTGATCCAGCTAATCAAGCCACCCGGATTATTGAATTCGTTGCGGCGGAAGCTCAGCACCATGCCTTTTGGCCCGGCGTCGAGTTTTTCTACGCCAGCTTCACGGCAAGCGCGTTTGAGGGCGACAGTTTCCAATAAATTCTCGACTTCGGCTGGCATTTTACCAAAACGGTCAACCAGCTCGGCGGCCAATGCCTCGCTCTCGGCGTCGTTCTGCAAACCGCTGACGCGGCGGTAAAGACCAAGCCGTACTGGCAGATCACTGACATAGGTTTCAGGGATCAAGACCGGCAGGCCGAGATTGATGTTCGGAGTCCAGTCGCGCTCAGCGGCTTTTTTATTATGGCCTTCGGCGCGGATGGCATTCACCGCGTCTTCCAGCATCTGCTGGTATAATTCGATACCCACTTCGCGGATATGGCCGGATTGCTCATCGCCCAGCAGATTGCCTGCACCTCGGATATCTAAATCATGCGAGGCCAGCGTGAAGCCTGCTCCCAGCGTATCCAACGTCTGCATAACTTCAAGCCGCTTCTCGGCGGAGGCTGACAAACGATGATGCGCCGGCCAGGTTAAATACGCATAGCCACGCTGCTTGCCACGACCAACGCGGCCACGAAGCTGGTACAGCCCCGCCAGACCAAACATGTCGGCGCGGTAGATGATGAGGGTGTTGACCGCAGGCATATCTAGCCCGCTTTCCACAATGTTGGTGGCGAGCAGGACATCGAATTTACCCTCGCCAAATTCGGTCATCACGCGCTCAAGCTCGGTGGGAGCTAAGCGGCCATGAGCCATCACGGTGCGAATTTCGGGGGCGATTTCACGCAAACGGGCGGCCATCGGGTCGAGGTCATCCAGACGCGGCACCACGCAGAAAATCTGGCCACCGCGGAAGCGTTCGCGGGCGATGGCTTCTTTAATCACCAGACTATCAAAGGGCATGATGAAAGTGCGCACGGCCAAGCGATCGACGGGAGGTGTTGTGATGAGCGAAAGGTCGCGCACGCCGGTCAAGGCCAGTTGCAGCGTGCGCGGAATCGGAGTGGCGGTAAGCGTGAGCACATGCACATCGGCTTTGAGCTGTTTCAAACGTTCTTTATGGGCCACGCCGAAATGCTGTTCCTCATCCACAATCAGCAAGCCGAGATCGGAGAAAGTGACCGACTTCGCCATAATCGCATGGGTGCCGATGACAATGCTAATGCTGCCATCGGCGAGGCCGGCGCGTACTTGCGTGGCTTCTTTGGCTGTCACCATACGCGAGAGTTGCGCCACCTTTACGGGCAGCCCGGCAAAACGCGTTGAGAACACGCGAAAATGCTGACGAGCCAGCAAAGTGGTGGGCACCACCACTGCCACCTGGGTACCGGCCATCGCGGCGACGAAGGCGGCGCGTAAGGCCACCTCGGTTTTGCCAAAGCCGACGTCGCCGCAAACCAGACGGTCCATCGGTTTGCCGGCGGCGAAATCCTCCAGCACGTCCGCAATCGCGCGGACTTGGTCCTCGGTTTCGGTGTAGGGGAAGCGGGCGCAGAATTCAGCGAAGGCGCCGTCATCGGCGGTGAGCAGTGGGGCTTCACGCATCTGGCGTTCGGCGGCAAGGCGGATAAGGCCCGCGGCGATATCCTGAATGCGGTTTTTGGCTTTGGCTTTGCGAGCCTGCCAGGAGGCACCACCAAGTTTATCAAGCGAGACACCATCGCCTTCCTGGCCAAAGCGCGACAGCAGATCGATATTTTCAACCGGCAGGAATAATTTGTCGCCACCATCGTAGAGCAACTTCAGGCAATCATGCGCAGCCCCGTTCACCACCACCGCTTCAAGCCCAGCATAGCGGCCAATGCCGTGGTCCTGATGCACCACAAGGTCTCCCTCGGCGATTTCAGTGGCATCGGCAATGAATTGGTCAGCGCGTTTGCGGCGCTTTGGCGGGCGGGCGATGCGTTGGCCGAGTAAATCCTGCTCGGCCACCACCGCGAGTTTGTCAGTAATGAAACCACGCTCGATGCCAAGCACCGCAAGGCCGATGCTGCCTTTTGGCAAGGCGCGGGCTTCATCAGCACTTTCGATGTTTTTAACATCGCGCATGCCGTGCTCGCGCAGCATCAGGGCCAGACGTTCGCGCGAGCCGGCACTCCAGCCGGCTACGATGATGGTGCGGCCGGAGGCGGCCCAGCGGGTGCGTAAGTCGGAGAACCCCTCGAAGGCGGCGAGCGGCTGGCCGGCGAGTATCGGGCCGGCGCGGCCACCGAAATCGATGCCCTCAGCGCCTTCGGGTTTGGAAAATGGCGTGAAGCCGAAACACGGCGCCCGGGCCAGCGCCTCATCCCAGGCGGGGGCGTCGAGATAGAGCATCGCGGGCGGGATCGGACGGTAGGGTTGCTCGCCAGTGCGGGCTGGGCCGCGGCGTTCGGCGTAATGGTCGGCGATCAGTTCCAGCCGGGCGGCAACCGCACCCTCGGCCTGGTGGTCGAAGCTGAGCGAGGCGGTGGGAAGATAATCGAAAATTGTCTCCATCGTCTCGGCGAATAGCGGCGCGTAGTGCTCGATGCCGGGGTGGCGGCGGCCATCAGAGACGGATTCGTAGAGCGGGTCATCAACCGCCTTGGGGCCGAATAATTCGCGCCAGTTGGCGCGGAAACGCGAGACGGAGGCTTCATCAAACGAAAGCTCTGAAGCCGGATGGAAGTTGAGGTCTCGCACCGCCTCACCGCTGCGTTGGGTCTCGGGGTCGAAGCGGCGGATGGTTTCGATGGTATCGCCAAACAGGTCGAGCCGGACAGGCGCGGCTTCACCGGCAGGGAAGACATCGATGATGCCGCCGCGCAGGCAGAATTCACCGGCCTCCATCACCGTGCCGGTACGGTTGTAGCCGTCGGCATCGAGGAAGGCGGCAAGGTCTTCGGGGGCGATGGTATCGCCCACCGCGAGGCGCATGCCCGCCCCCACCAGCGCCTTGCGGGGCGGCACTTTTTGCAGGGCGGCATTCACAGTGGTCAGGATGATGCGTTTTTTGGCGGGATCAAATTGCAGGCGGCTTAATGCCGAAATGCGCTCGGCGATGATGGCGCCATTGGGCGATACGCGGTCATACGGCAGGCAGTCCCAGGCGGGGAATTGCACCACCTCAATTTCCGGGCCGAAGAAGCCGATGGCTTCGGCGAGGCCTGCCAAACGAGCGTCATCACGGGCGACGTGCAGCACCGGGCCGGTATGCTCGCCGAGACGGCGCACCAGGACGAAGGCGTCGATGCCCTCGGGGACGCCATAAACCGGGATCATTGGCGGCTAAGGGCGGCGGTGCGGATCCGGCGCATCATAGGGGTGTCAGCATGGGCGGGGATGGGTTTGCGGCCGGTCAGCCAGTCGGCCAGTTCGGCGTCGGGAAATTCCATCACTTCCTCGATCTCGTCGAGTTCGGTCTCGGTCATGCCGACGATTCGGGCCTTTACGAAGTCGCCAATGAGGAGGTCGTTCTCATAGGTGCCCCGGTGCTGGGCGCGGAAAACCAGCCGGCGGCGGCGGTTGTCCAATGGTTTATCGTCGGGAGGGTCAAGCGTATCCATCTATGGGTTGCGATATAGAGAGGGTTTGGCCAAGAGTCAGCCCGTGAGCTTGGAAATTCTGGCCCCTTTGCGTGCGCCGATCACATCCCTGCCCGGCTTGGGGCCGCGCCTTGCGGTTTTGCTGAGCCGACTGGTGGGCGGTGAGACCGTGCGCGACGTGCTGTTTCATCTGCCGGTGGAATTTGTGGACCGGCGGGGGGTGAGCAGCATCAGGGATGCCGAGCCGGGTGCGGTGGCAACTTTGCGCGTTGAGGTGATCCGCCATGAGCCGCCGGGGCGCAAAGGCCAGCCGCACCGGGTGGTGATTGGCGATGCCAGCGGGTTTGGTGAGATTGTGTTGTTTCATGCAACGCGGCTGGTACAGTTTCCGTTGGGGGCGAAGCTGCTGATCTCCGGTAAGGTGGAGTTGTTTGCTGACCGGATGACCATGGCGCACCCGGATTTTGTGCTGAGCCAGGCGCAGGAGGCGGGGTTTCCGTGGATTGAGCCGGTGTGGCCGCTGAGCGCGGGGGTAGTGCCCCGGATTATGCGCCGGGTGGCGTTGGGGGCGCTGGAGCGGCTGCCGGAGCTGCCGGAATGGCAGGGTGAGAGCGTGCTGAAATATCGTGGCTGGCCGGGGTTTAAGGCCGCGCTGGCCGCCTTGCATGCACCGGCGGCCATTCCTGATGATAAACCGGCGGCACGGCTGGCCTATGATGAATTACTGGCACGGCAGATTGCCTTTGCGCTGGTGCGGGCGCGCCGGCGGCGGCGGCCAGGGCGGGTTCTGCAAGGTGATGGACGGTTGCAGGCGCAGGCCCTGCGGCGGTTCGGGCATATGCCCACCGTTGGCCAGTTAGCCGCGCTCGCGGAGATTGATAAGGACATGGCCAGCCCGCACCAGATGCTCCGGCTGCTGCAAGGCGATGTGGGGTCGGGCAAAACCTTGGTGGCGGTGGTGGCAATGCTGCGGGCGGTGGAAGCCGGGACGCAGGCTGCGTTGCTGGCGCCGACCGAAATTCTGGCCAAGCAGCATTACGAGGTACTGCAGAAAATCAGCCCGGTGCCGGTGGTATTTTTATCAGGCAACGTGAAAGGCAAGGCGCGGAAGGTGATTTTGAATGCCATCGCGGATGGTTCAGCAAAAATGGTTGTAGGCACACACGCTATATTTCAAAAATCAGTGGCGTTTCATGATCTCGCGCTGGCGGTGATTGACGAACAACATCGGTTTGGGGTGGACCAGCGCTTAGCGTTAAGTGCCAAGGGCGAGATGACGGATTTGCTGGTGATGACCGCGACACCGATTCCGCGCACGCTGCTGCTGACGCATTGGGGCGAGATGGAGATCAGCCGGATTACCGAGAAACCCGCGGGCCGTCAGCCGATAACCACGACCATGCATAAGCTGTCGGATTTGGAGAAGGTGCTGGCGGCGATTGAACGGGCCATCAAGCAAGGTGGGCGGGTTTATTGGGTGTGTCCGCTGGTGGTGGAGTCTGAAGTGCTGGATGTAACGGCCACCGAGATACGTTACGCGACATTGCGGGCACGGTTTGGCGCGCAGGTGACAATGGCGCATGGGCAGATGCCGCCCGAGGCCCGTGATGCAGCATTAGCGGAGTTTGCGGCGGGCACCGTCAAAATTTTGGTGGCGACCACCGTGATCGAGGTGGGTGTTGATGTGCGAGAAGCCAATGTGATGGTGATTGAACACGCCGAGCGCTTTGGCCTGGCGCAGTTGCACCAGTTACGCGGGCGGGTGGGACGCGGCGCGGCGAAAAGCTATTGTTTGTTACTGCATGGGGATGAGTTGGGAGTGACGTCACGCAAAAGGCTTTCATTGTTGCGCGAAACTGAGGACGGGTTTGTGATTGCCGATGAGGACCATCGGCTGCGCGGGGCTGGTGATGCGCTGGGAACCAAACAATCAGGCTTGCCGGGATACCGGCTGGCGGATTCGGAAAAACATGAGGATTTATTGCCTATGGCGCGCCAAGATGCGGAAATGCTGTTGCAGAAGGATGCGAAATTGGAATCGGAGCGCGGCAAGGCGGTGCGGGTGTTATTGAATTTGTTTGATCAGCGCGATGCGATCAATACATTGAGGGCGGGATGAGCCGCGCGTATCCGAAACATCCTCTGATCGGCATTGGCATTATCGTGCTACGCGGCGAGGAGGTTTTGCTCATCAAGCGCGGGCGGCCTCCGGCGCAATTTGCCTGGAGCTTTCCCGGCGGCGGGCAGGAATTGGGCGAGACGGCAGAAACTGCTGCGCGGCGCGAATTGCTGGAGGAAACCGGGCTGAGCGTGGGGCCGCTGACGCTGATCGCGCATGTGGATTCCATCCATCGCGATGAACATGATTTTGTGCAGTGGCATTATACGATTTTAGATTTCGCCGCGTTGTATAAAGGCGGTGACATTAAGGCTGGAGACGACGTGATTGATATTGCCTGGGTGCACCCCAAGCAGTTTGACACGTATGAATTATGGCATGAGGCGCGGCGCGTTATTGGGCTAGCAGTTTCAAAACTGCGGCTTGGAATTTCCCTGAGTCAGGCGCGGTGACGCTAGAGAACCATTCCGTTAATTGTCCGTCTTTCCCGACGAGGTATTTGAAGAAATTCCATTTCGGTGCGGCCATGAACCCCCCTTGCCTGCCCGCCCATTTGAAAAACGGGTGGGCTTGGGGTCCCTTTACATGCACCTTTGCCATCATCGGGAAATCGACACCGTAATTAAGTTCGCAGAAGGCAGATATTTCATCAGCCGAGCCAGGCTCCTGGGCGCCAAAATCATTCGAGGGCACGCCAATAACGACCAGGCCGGAGTCCTTATGGTCACGCCAAAGCGCCTCCAGACCTTTATATTGCGGGGTAAACCCGCATTTGGAGGCCGTATTGACGACCACAAATGGCCGCCCTGAGAGATCTTTCAGAGGGTAGGACTGGCCCTGCAGGGTCTCGAAGCTGAAATCATAGGCGCTGGGCATATTGGTCTCCTTTAAGTTTTCACCTTACATTAAGCCTATGACAGTCAAACCAGATTCCATCGCCCCTCTCATCACTGTGATGGCCGCGTTGCGCGACCCCGAAACCGGTTGTCCGTGGGATAAAGAGCAGGATTTCAGCACGATTGCGCCTTATACCATCGAGGAAGCCTATGAAGTCCAGGCCGCCATTGCCGCCGGTGATGCCGGACAGTTGAAGGACGAGTTGGGAGATTTGCTATTTCAGGTAGTGTATCATGCCCGCATAGCCGAGGAGCGCGGGTGGTTTGATTTTGCCGATGTGGCGGGGGCGATTACCGATAAAATGATAAGGCGTCACCCGCATGTGTTCGGCGATGCCGGCGCCCGTGACTCAGCGGCGCAGACACATGCCTGGGAAGTTCAAAAGGCAACTGAGAGGGCGGCGCGGGATGAAAATGGTGTGCTCGATGGCGTGGCCCCTACCCTGCCCGCTCTGCTGCGGGCGCAAAAGCTGACAGGCCGGGCGGCACGGGTGGGGTTTGACTGGCCCACTGCCGAAGCGGTGCTTGATAAACTTACCGAGGAAACCGCTGAATTGCGGGCTGAATTAGCACAAGCCGACCCGGCGCGGTTGCAAGATGAGATGGGGGATATGCTGTTTGTGCTGGCGAATTTGGCCCGCAAGTTGGGGTTGAATGGCGAGGCTTGCCTAAACGCCGCCAACGAAAAATTTATCCGCCGGTTTGGTGCGATTGAGACGGCCTTAGCGGCCGAAGGCAAAACCCCGGCAGCCTCGAATTTAGATGAGATGGAAGCGCTTTGGACGCAAGCAAAGAGGGCGGGACTATGAATAATTTGATGGCAGGACATAAGAGGTTTCGTAACGGCTACTGGCGGCGCTACCAGAAGCGCTTTGCCACGCTGGCACGCGAAGGCCAAGCGCCTGAAGCGATGGTGATTGCGTGCTCGGATTCCCGCGTCTCGCCGGAAGTTATTTTTGATTGCGCACCAGGCGAGATTTTTGTGGTGCGTAACGTGAGTAATCTGGTGCCACCTTATGCGCCTGATACCGGCAACCACGGGACGTCGGCAGCATTGGAATTTGCGGTGACGGTTCTGAAGGTTAAAACACTGGTGGTGCTGGGGCATAGTCTGTGCGGTGGCATCCGTGCATTGATGAGCGGCCCGGCCACCGGGGCTGGCGACTTTATCGAGTCGTGGATGAAGATAGCACAACGTGCCCGCCAGCGCGTTTGTGACGAACCGGAGCCAAACGAGGATTTTGATTCGCTTTGCTACCGCTGCGAGAATGAGTCAATTCGGGTTTCATTGAGCAATTTGATGACATTTCCCTGGATCGCGTCGCGCGTTAAAGCCGGAGAATTAACACTGACGGGGCTGCATTTTGATGTGCAGACCGGGAAGCTGGAAACTATTTAACCGTCGGCATGGTATTGGGTTCCATATCCATCACGTCGTCGGATTCCTCAGGAAGGATTTCGCCCTTTACCGGCAAAATCTCGCCGAACCAAAATGGATTTTTAAGGTGATCGTCGCGCACACGGCCGGTGTTTGGGTGCAATAGAACCGCCAGGCCATGACGGTTGAGCATGAGCCAGGGAATGAAATCAGAGAAGATATCGGCGCGAAATGCTACCTGAAACATCGGCGCAGTATGAGGGCCTACGGGAACATCGTGCCAACGGCCCAGGCGCACCAGAAAACGCTCGGCGATTTGGCCGCGCAATTGTTCTGCCCGGGCGCGTTCGTCTGGCGTGCGATAGTAGATATGCGCATGATAACTTGGGATCATAACAGTAAAGCCTGTTGCAGAAGTAGCCAGCTATCTTCATCAGGGGCCAGCAATAACCCGCCGTCAACTTCCGATGGAATATAGGGCCAACCGTCAAAATGCCGACCATAACCGCCTGCTTCCTTATGCAGCAAATAGCCCGCTGCGTGGTCCCACGGGTACAGGCGACGGAATAATTGCATGTGGCAATGGCCAGACGCGAGCATCCGGTATTGATGGGCGGCGCAGCGGTAGTCCCCCAGGGACCCGAGACGGTCAAGCCGACGCAGCACGTGGGTTCGCAAAGGTTCCTTCATATAGCGCCATGAAACCGTACCGACCATTTGGCTGACCGGTACTGGGGCGGCCACGTGCAGGCGGTGGCGGGTGGCATCAGGCTTTACCATCCAGGCACCATCGCCGGCGATGGCGACGGCGGTATCATCGCAGATCGGATCGTGCAGGAAGCCCGCCAATACCTCGTCCTGCTCGACCAGTGCCAGCATGACGCCGAATAGCGGGATTTCGGCGGCGAAGTTAGCGGTCCCGTCGATGGGGTCGATGATCCAGACTTTTCCAGGCAACTTCAGCCGTTTTAATAAATCGGGTTTTTGCGCCACACTCTCTTCGCCGATGATATCAGCGTCGGGGTAGAGTTTTTTTAAACCCACCGTCAGGGCCTTTTCGGCGGCAATGTCAGCCACGGTTACGGGGTCAAGTGGGCCTGATTTGGTGGCGACATCGGCGCTCGAGAGATGCTTAAAGCGCGGCATGATTTCAGTTGTGGAAACCTCGCGCAACAGCGCAATAATGGCTGCAACTTCGGCGGCATTCACAGGCGCTCAAACCTCGCACGGTCAGCCTCGTTCATCCGAACTTCCACGTGCACCATCTCCTCGCCGTCATGACGCACCATGACCTCGCCATGGCGATACAGCCAGGCGAGCTTGGCACCATCCGCAACCGGGATATCGCAAACCAGGGTGATGAGTTGTTCGGCGAGCCGGCGGTCGATTGCTGAAAGCAATGCCGGCAGCCCCTCGCCGGTGAGAGCCGAGACGGCGATGCCGGTATCATCGCGCAATGGCACATTGGCGATGCCGCCCAGGAGGTCGGCTTTGTTGAGGACCTCGATGCAGCGCTCCTGCCACGTCTCATCAAGCGTGCCGTCCTTCACCAAGCCATTCAGCACGGCCAAAACATCGGCGCGCTGGGCGGCGCTATCAGGGTGGGCAATGTCGCGCACATGCAAAATGATGTCTGCTTCAGCAACTTCTTCCAAAGTGGCACGAAATGCGGCGACCAGTTCGGTGGGGAGGTCTGAGATGAAACCCACCGTGTCGGAGATGATAATATTGCGACCGGAGGGGAGTGCAAGGCCGCGCATGGTGGGGTCGAGCGTGGCAAATAATTGGTCCTCAGCCATCACCGCAGCGCCGGTAATGGCATTGAACAACGTAGATTTGCCAGCGTTGGTGTAGCCAACCAGCGCCACAACCGGGCTGGGCACGCGCTTACGAGCGCCACGATGCAGGCCGCGGGTACGGCGCACGTCTTCGAGTTCAAGCTTCAGGCGGGTGATCCGGTCGCCGATCAACCGGCGGTCGGCCTCAATCTGGGTTTCACCCGGGCCGCCGAGGAAGCCAAAGCCACCGCGCTGACGCTCCAGATGGGTCCAGGACCGCACCAGGCGCGAACGCTGGTATTCCAGATGCGCCAGTTCAACCTGCAACGAACCTTCGCGGGTACGGGCGCGGGCGCCAAAAATATCCAATATCAAGCCGGTACGGTCGATGACCTTGCATTTCCAGGCGGTTTCAAGGTTGCGCTGCTGCACGGGTGTGAGCTTGGCATCCACCACCACCACTTGCACATCAGTGGCGGCAATCGCTTGTCCGGCCTGTTCAGTCTGACCTTTGCCAAACAGAGTGGCCGGGGTGCGCGAGCGGATAGCGAACACGGCTTCATGTACCACCACCAACCCTATGGAGGCCGCCAGCCCGACAGCTTCAGCGACCCGGGCTTCCGCTTCACGCGACGAGGGGCTTAGCCGGGCCAGGGATTTATCCCATGGCAGCAGGACCGCTGCGCGGTTGGGCGGCGGCGCAGTCTCGATCAGGGTGCTCAGCCTTGTTCGTCCATACCAGGGCCGTAATCCGGGCCCTCGGTGCGCGCCAGTTTCAGCGTGCCGGTGGGAGTAATTTCGGCTGCACTGGCGCCCTCGGCCTTGGAGGCGTCGAACAGCATGATGGGCGCACCCGGCATCACGGTGCTGATGGCGTGCTTATAAACCAATTGGGTATGGCCATCGCGCCGCAGCAACACCGAAAAATTGTCGAACCAGGTGATAACACCCTGTAATTTCACACCGTTCACCAGAAACACGGTGACCGGGGTTTTGCTTTTACGGACATGGTTGAGGAACACGTCCTGCACGTTTTGAGATTTTTCGTTAGCCACGGCGATTATCCTTTTTTTTGTCGTCTGTTTGACGATGAAGTTAATGTATTTTCCAAAATCTCAAGTTTTACCAACATTTGCGTGGCACGCGATGTTGGCAAATTAAACTATATCGGAAAGTCAGCGTTGAGCAACTGTCCGGATACATAGGCGATATGTGCACACGCTCGGTTAATCAGATTGTCTGACGTTTTTCCACTCGGCGTCTAATGCCGCATTCAATTCCGCGCCCAGCAGAATAATGTAAGCGGTGAGGTAAAACCACATCATAAGACCAATGAGAGTTGCCAACGGGCCGTAGGTAGCATCGTAAACCGCGAAACGGCCAACATACAGACCAAAGGCCCAGGAGCCCAATAACCAGACAACGGTGGCGAGGGTGGCGCCGGGCGCGAAAAATATCCGGCCACCCCCCGCGGGGCCGTAGCGATAAAGCAGACCAAGAGCCGTGACGACAAAACCTATCATGGCGATGGCGCTGCACAGGCCAACCAAAAAAGTGGCATAGGCACTGAGACCGATGAACGTGATGAGCAATGGGATAAAGACCAGAATACCAATCGCCAGAATTGCACCCAAAACTGCGATCAGGGTCATGCCCAAGCCAATGAGCTGGAATGTGATCAGGCCACGGATTTCGGTTTCCTTATAGGCCAGTGTCAGGGCGTTCAAAATTGACTTGGTGCCGGTGGAGGCTGACCAGAGCGAGATGAGTAAACTAACCAGGAAGCTGATTCCGAGGCCGCGTGCCGGGGCTGCCACCAGGCTTTGAATACGATCCGATATCAGCTCATACGCTGCCGGTGGCATGAATTGCTGCAGATACGATAATTGTGGCTGCACGGTATCGGGGTTGAAAGCCAGGCCGTATAGCGAGATCAGCATGGTGATGCCGGGAAATAGTGCCAGGGTTGCATAAAATGCACAGCCGGCGGCCACCAGTGAAACACGTTGCGAAGCCAGGGCGCGAACAGCCCCAAAAATGGCCCGCTTTATAAGCGGCAAGTGCTGCCAGTCAAAAATTTTATCAACCATCGGGGAACGTTACGATTTTTTAGCGATTGTGCAATTATGTCATGCCCCTGCCGCAAAACCGTAACCTTACCGCCATACGAGGGTTTAATACCCCATAGCACAACCGTCCTTGCGCGGGTCTGAGCCACCGACCAGCACGCCGTTGGCTTGGTCGATGAAAATCGCCTGACCGCCGCCGTGGGGTTTATCGAGATCGACGATATCGTGGCCTTTGGCGGCAAGTGCGGTGCGCAAACGAGTGGGGATGGAGCGTTCGAGTTCCAGCTTGCCCGCGTAAGGGAAGTACCGCGGCAGGTCGATGGCAGCCTGCGGGTTAAGGCCATATTGCAGCATGTTGCCGATAACGAAGCTCTGGCCCATCGGTTGATAATGCGCGCCCATCACCCCGAACACATATTCGGCCTCGCCATTTTTGGTTGCCATCGAGGGGATGATAGTGTGCATCGGGCGCTTGTTGGGGGCGATGCAATTGGGGTGGCCGCGCTCATAACGGAAACCTAAACCGCGATTATGCATGAAGATGCCGGTACTGCCAGCCAAAATGCCCGAGCCAAAATTCTCGAATACCGAATTGATAAGGCTGCAGGCATTGCCTTCAGAATCTACTACTGAAAGATAAATGGTGTCCTTGTGCAAACTGCCCGGTGTGGGCAATAGTTTCATCGCGTGGTTGTCATTGATGAGGCCGCGCAGACCTGAGAGGTAGCTCTCACTCAGCAGATGCTCGACCGGCACATCAGCCTGTGTAGGATCGGCAAGGAAGGCGTCCCGGTCACGGTAAACGAGGCGTGCTGCTTCGATGTGACGATGGACGCGGATGGGGTCGAGCGCGTCCGAGCCATGCGCGAAGCCATCCATGATCCCCATGATCATCAACGCGACGATGCCTGAACCGTTGGGCGGGCATTCCCATATATCGCGGCCTTCAAATTTGTGCGTAATGGGCGTGACGAACTGCGCAGCGGTGAGCCCAGCCGCGAAATCGGCCTCAGTGTGCAAGCCACCACGCGCACGTAGTTCGGCGGTCATGGCGGCGGCGAGTTCGCCTTCGTAAAATGCCTTGGCACCGCCAACGGCTATTTTCCGGAGGGACGCTCCCAGCGGCGCGTTGCGAAAGATCGTTCCCACTTTGGGCGCAGCGCCATTCACCAAAAACGATGTGGCGCCGGTTTCATTCAGCTTATCGACCGTGTGCGACCAGTCAAAATTCACCCGTGGGGTTACGACAAACCCGTCCTCGGCAAATTTGATGGCTGGTTGCAGGGCGGAATCCAGCCCCTTGGTGCCGTAGGTTTTCAACAAGGTTTCCCAGGCACCCACAGCGCCAGGAATGGTGACCACATGCGGCGAAGTATTGCGCGGCGTGCCTTTCACGCCGGCGGCTTCGAGCGCATCCATCGTCGCCCCTGCGGGGGCCCGGCCGGAACCGTTCATCGCCACCACAGGCTTGCCTTTTTGCTTGTAGAGCACAAAGCAATCGCCACCGATGCCGGTTGATTGCGGCTCGATCACTGCCAAGACGGCCGCGGCTGTAATGGCGGCATCCATGGCGTTGCCACCGGCACGCATACATTCAATGGCTGCTAACGTGGCTTCCGGCATTGAGGTCGCGGCCATGGCGCGTGTTGAATAGACCGGGCTGCGGCCGGGGAATTGGAAATCACGCATGTGGAGTGTCCCTGTTAAGTTTTAGATGGTTTGCGGGAAAAGACCGGAAAATTCAATGCAGAACAGCGGCCAGCAGGGATTGGGTTTTTGGATGGCTGGGATGGCTGAATATCTGCTCGGGTGGGCCTTCCTCGATGATTTTGCCATCTGCCATCACCACGACCCGGTCTGCCACCTGACGGGCAAAGCCCATCTCATGCGTGACCACCACCATGGTCATGCCGGTGCTGGCGAGATCGCGCATCACCGATAAAACCTCTCCGACCATTTCAGGGTCGAGCGCTGAGGTTGGCTCATCGAACAACAGCACCGCCGGTTGCATGGCCAGAGCGCGGGCGATGGCGACGCGTTGTTGCTGTCCGCCCGAGAGTTCCACCGGAAACGCGGCTTCTTTTTCGGGCAGGCCAACGCGGGCCAGCAAAATACGGGCTTGCGCCTGTGCATCCGCTTTCGATGTGCCGCGCAGAAGCTGAGGTGCCAGGCTGATATTTTCCAATGCATTCATATTAGCGAACAGATTGAACCGCTGAAACACCATGCCGACATCGCGGCGCTGCACCGCGATATTGGCTTCACGGTCGGACACCAGTCTGCCATTACGTTCGCGGTAGCCGATAAGTTTGCCGTTCACCACAACGCGGCCATTCTGAACGGTTTCCAGATGATTGATGCAGCGGAGCAAGGTGGTTTTGCCGGAACCCGATGGGCCGATCAGCACCACCACCTCGCCGCGTTTGACCTTGAAGTTGACATCGTCAAGTACTTTAACCGGGCCGAACCATTTATCGATATTGGTGGCTTCGATCAGGAGATTATCACTCATTTTGCAATCTCCAATGCTGCCAATGCGGGGGGAGATTTGGTAGCCGGCCGGCCCAAAGCGAAATGACGTTCTGCCCACGCCATGAATATATTCCACAGGCTGGTGAGCAGCAGAAAATAGATGCCAAGCACTGAGTAAAGCTCGAAGGTGCGGAAAGTGGCGGAGTTGATGGTTTCCGTCACGAGCAGCATCTCGGAAACACCGATGACGCTGACCAAAGTGGTGTTCTTCAGCATGATATTGAATTGATTACCGATGGGCAGGAGAATAATCCGGAACGCCTGCGGCAAAACTATGTAGCGCATCAGCATGATGGGCGGCATCCCCAGTGCCTTCGCGGCCTCGAACTGACCACGATCGACAGCACTGATGCCGGCGCGATAAATTTCGGCCATGTAGGCTGCCTCGTTAAGTGCTAGTGCTAGAATACCGGCCTGCAAATTTCCGGGAAAAGTAATATCACCGATGGTAATATCCTCGAACCGCAAAATACCGGCGGCGGCGAGGCCTGTGTAAATAAATACGATTTGCACCAGGAGCGGCGTGCCCCGGATGATCCAAATATAGGTGGCAGCCAAAAAGCTGAAATATTTATTGCTGGACATGCGTCCGAACGCCACGCCAAGCCCGATGATAAAGCCAAGAAGCTGGGCGCTGACGCTCATGATAATCGTCAGGCCCAGGCCTTGAAGGAACGCGCCACTCGGCGTGATGAGCTGCGCCCAAAAATATGGCCAGTTAAAATTCATGGTTTAGTCAGCCTTAGTCGTTATCTGGAAAAACAATGAAGACCGAGGATATTGTGCGACGTCCCCGGCTTCATCGATCAAATCATCAAGCTAGCCGTGAAGCTATTGCGGCGCTGGCAGTGCATCATCTTCAAGGTGCCATTTATTGAAGACCATGCTGTAGGTGCCATCACGCATCAGGCCGGCGAGCGCCACGGTGAGCGCGGTCTTTAAGCCCGGTGTGGATTTAGCCACACCAATGCCGGTGGCAATGTGAAAATATGGCGGGCTGCCGGATTCAAACACTTTTGGCATCAAGCGCTCGTAATAAAGTGCGGCTTCATATGAAACGCCGTAAGCCGCCACCTGACCAAACTGAACCTGCTGCAAGGCCGGCGCATTTTCAGGGAACATGATGATGTTAATGGGCGGCTTGCCCGCGGCAACCAAGGCCTTATTAGCCTTCTGCATTAAAATAGTGGCGGTTGTGCCAGTGACACTGGCGGCTTTTTTGCCTGAAAGATCTTCAGGGCCAGTAATTTTGGGTGTGCCGGCCTTGAGGATAAAGCCTTCCTGAGAGTTCATGTACGGAATTTCATCGATCACTTGCAAACGCTCAGGCTTGATGAAGAGCTGCGAGAGAATGGCATCGCAATGGCCGGCCAGCAGTGCCGGGATAAGCCCTGCGAACGGCATGTTGATGAACTTGGCTTTCACGCCCAACCGCGAAGCGAGCAGATTGCCTAGCTCGATATCAACGCCCACCGGTTGCTGTTTATCATTAAAAAACTCCATCGGCGGCAGGCTGACAGCGCTGCAATAGGTGATGGTGCCGGTACTGGTGATGCTGGTTGGCAGGCCGGACGTATCGGCATGGCTGACTGCGGGTGCGGTGAGGGCGAGGCAGGCGGCGAGGCCGGCGGCAATGCGGGTGCGGGGGAACGGCAGTTTCATGGGCGGGGTGCCTCCTGGTGAGTCGACTGAAATTGGTAGTAGCAACATCATAAGGCTCAACAAATCGACCACAAGCAGGCGTTTGGATAAAAATACAGCAAATAAAATTTTTAGATCAAAAAGTAATCATTATAAGCAAAATAAGTAATTTTATTGATTGTTTTTTGATCTCTTATATAAAGGCATAGAAAAAAACTTCTATAATATAGGCTGGTTGTATGAAAATATACTCCTAAAACTCATCGTCCGTGAGGCTTTGCGCCACCGCTTGCGCGACTTTAATGCCATCAACACCGGCGGAAAGAATGCCGCCGGCATAGCCAGCGCCCTCACCTGCCGGAAACAGGCCGATAGTATTGAGGCTCTGCAGGTTTTTACCCCGCGTGATGCGAATCGGCGATGAGGTGCGGGTTTCAACCCCGGTCAGCACCGCATCGGGCCGGGCAAAGCCACGGATTTGTTTGTCAAACGCTGGAAGGGCTTCACGAATAGCCTCGATGGCATAGTCCGGCAGTGTCGACGTGAGGTCGGTGGGGGTGACGCCAGGTTTGTAGGAAGGGATCACCTCGCCGAGCGCCGTGGAGGGACGGTTGGCGAGAAAGTCGCCAACCAGTTGGCCGGGGGCGGCGTAGCTGCTGCCACCCGCCACATAGGCAGCGGATTCCCAGCGACGCTGAAAGGCAACGCCGGCAAGAATGTCGCCCGGGTAATCATCCGGCGTAATGCCAACAACGATGCCAGCGTTGGCGTTGCGCTCGTTGCGGGAATATTGGCTCATGCCATTGGTGACCACCCGGCCCGGCTCGGAGGTGGCGGCAACCACCGTGCCGCCGGGGCACATGCAGAAGCTGTAAACCGAGCGGCCATTGGCAGCGTGGTGGACGAGTTTGTAGTCGGCAGCACCTAAAATCGGGTTGCCTGCGAAGGCGCCAAAACGGTGTGCGTCGATCATCGATTGCGGATGTTCGATGCGGAACCCTACTGAAAATGGTTTTGGTTCAATGAACACGCCACGCGCCAGCAGCATCTCGAATGTATCGCGGGCACTGTGGCCGATGGCGAGCACGACATGATCGGCCTCAATGTACGCACCCGATTGCAGATGCACGCCGCGGACCTGGCGGGCGGCGTCGATCTCGATGTCGGTGACTTTGGCGTTGAAGCGATATTCGCCGCCGAGCGCTTCGATGCTGGCCCGCATGGTTTCCACCATGCCGACCAGGCGGAAGGTGCCGATATGGGGTTTGCTGACGTAGAGAATTTCCTCCGGCGCCCCGGCTTTAACGAACTCGGTGAGGACTTTGCGACCTAAATGCTGAGGGTCTTTGATCTGGCTGTAGAGTTTACCGTCTGAGAAGGTCCCTGCCCCACCTTCGCCAAACTGCACATTGGATTCCGGGTTGAGGACAGACTTGCGCCATAGGCCCCAGGTGTCCTTGGTGCGTTCGCGCACCAGTTTGCCGCGCTCCAGAATAATCGGTCGTAGTCCCATCTGGGCCAGGATGAGGGCGGCAAAAATACCGCACGGGCCGGTGCCAATGATGACAGGGCGTTTGGCAGGTTTTGCGGGGGTGGAGACGAACTTGTACGTGGTATCGGGTGGGGGCTCGCCGCTGGTAACGGCTACAGTTAGCGCGGCGTCGATGGTATAAACCAGCACGATATCGCTTTTTTTCCGGGCATCAAAGGCGCGACGGAAGATGCTGTAGTGGTGCAAAGCAGTATCAGGCACCCCGAAAGCAACGCAAATGGCGGCTCGCAATTGCGGTTCGGTGTGCGCCAATGGCAAACGCAGGCCGGTGAGGCGCCTCGGGTAAAAGGTCATGAATTGCAACTTGCTACTTAAGGTTTAATGATGCGAGGGTGATGCATGATGGTCTCTGTATAACCACAAACACGCCACCGCCACACGCCCCCCGGCTTGTCATTGACCTGCGCTGCCTGCAAGACCCCGATACCGCAACGCGCGGCATTGGCAGCCATGCGCGGCGCATCGTGGAGAGTGCGCCTGAGCCATTTGTGGGGCTGTTTGATCCAAAATTCCCCCCGCTGCCAATAGATATTACCGGCCGGGCCGCGCTGCTCTCACCCCACGCTTATCTGCCAGACCTTGCCCCGGGCGCCGTGTTCTTGAACCCTGCGCCGATGGGGAAAAACCCATTGGCATTGGCGCGGCTGCTACTGGACCCGCACATAACCAAAGCCGCTGTGGTGTATGACTTCATTCCGTTTGATGATGCCAAGAGCTATTTGGACACGCCCAAAGCGCGGCTGGAATACGCAACGGCATTGGCTTGGTTGCGGCGATACAATGTATTTTTGCCAATTTCGGCGGCAACCCAGGCACGATTGGTGGAGCTTTTGGGCCCGGTCAACGCGGTGGTTACCGGTGTTGCGTTGCCAGGATGGATGACTGACGTACAGACCGCGGCACCGCGCCATATTTTTATGGCGGGCGGTGCCGATGCGCGTAAAAACCCCGACGTGCTGGCGCGTGCTCATGCGAGTTGTGCAACTCTCCGAAAAATTCCTTTGGTGATCAGCGGCGGATGCAACCCGGCACAGGAGGCACGTTTGCACGCGATTACTGATGTTACTTTTACCGGCGCGGTGAAGCCGGCGGACCTGCGGCGGCTGTTTGCGCAGGCTTATTGTGTTGTTGCGCCATCCTATGCGGAGGGGTTTTCGCTGCCGGTGATTGAGGCCATGGCTGCCGGCACGCCGGCGGTTGTCTCGGATATTTTGGCGCACCGGGAATTGGTGGATGATGCGGCGTTGCGCTTTGCCCCCGATGATGAGGCGAGTCTGGCGGTCATTCTGGAGGAGATCGTAACAAACCCCGCGCGGCGGGCTGCGGTAGTGGCAGCGCAGGGGTTAGTGCTGGCGCGCTTTTCCGCCGAAGCCGTGAGCCAACGAGTTTGGGGGGCGCTACGACCAAGGGCTCCGGCGGTTTTAAGGGGTGAAAAGCCGGAGCTGGCAATAATGACGCCGCTGCCGCCGGTAAAATCTGGTGTGGCAGACCACTCAGCCGCACTGGTGGCGGCGCTGCAACCGTTGACGCGGTTGAGGGTGTTTTCACAAGGTGCGTTATCCCCGTTGGCGCATTTGAGGCGGAGGTCGGGGCGAGTGTTGAGCGTGCTGGGCAATTCGCCGCACCATACGCGCGCCTACGAACTCGCAGTGACGTACGGCAGCGCGGTGCTTTGCCATGATGCACGCTTGCTAGGGCTAGTCTCCGCGGGTGGATTACGCGCTGCGGCCGCGATCGCGGGACAGGAGTTGAAACGCCCCGTGGCAGAGGCCGAGATTTTGGCTTGGAGTGCTGACGAGACGCAGCGCGAGGCAAGTTTTTTGGGTGAGATCGCTGCAGCAGCCAAGCCTTTGATATTTCATAGCCAACAGCCTGCCAACTTGGTGCAGGCGCGCTTTGGTGCGGCTGCCAAATATTTGCCGTTCGCGATTTACCGGGATGCACCCGCCCATATTACCCACACCATGCGCCAAACCGCGCGGCAGGCGCTGGGTATCGAAGATACCATGAAAATTATTGCCAGCTTTGGTTTTATTGCCCCGCAAAAGGGAATTGAAACAGCGCTGCATAGTTTTGCCCGGATGCGCATGAATTCTGCCTGCAAGCTGGTATTTGTGGGCGAGGCGACACTGCATGTAGCGACTTACAAAGCGCTGGCAACGCAGCTTGGCATTGCCCGCGATGTGGTATTTGGTGAGGATGTGGTCGCGGAGAATTTATACCGGCAATATCTGTTGGCGGCCGATGCCGCGCTGCAACTGCGTGAGGGCCAGCCTGGGAATATTTCAGGCGCGTTGCAGGATTGTATCGCGGCTGGCCTGCCTTGCGTCGCCAATCAGGACCTTGCCGATAATATTTTTGCCCCCGGCTATGTCGTGCGGGTAGCCGATACGCTGGACGCAACAGAGATTGCGCTGGCGCTATCGCAGGTGCTGGAAACGCCCCAGAAAACTGAGGCGGCGCGGCGAGATTATTGCGATACTTACAGTATGCAGCACTTTGCCAGGGCGCTGCTTGAGATAATCTAGCCTTTATCATCCTTCAGCAACGCCAGACTCAACAGCGCTGCTTCCATCTGCGTGGCCAGTTCATTGCTGCGCGCCACCTCAGCCCGCAAGCGGGTGAGTTCGTCGAGCACCTCCGCCTGCATGAAACGCCGGATTTTGCGTAAACCCGCTCTAAGCATAGCGGCGCAAATCGAGCGTACGGGGATATTCCGGTCCCTGCACGGGCTTGGGTTCAGCCATCGGTCCCGGTGTGTGACCAATGCCGAAGAAGCGCGAGCGGCGGCGGGCTTCGGCGGAGTTGGCATTGACCGGGAAATCGTCGTAAGCGCGGCCGCCAGGGTGCGCGACATGGTGAGTCATACCGCCAATGCTGCGGCCAGACCATTTATCATATACATCGAATACCAGCGGCACCTGTGCCCCGATGGTGGGGTGCAACGCCGAGTACGGCTGCCACGCTTTGAAGCGCACACCCGCCACATATTCACCAGGCACTTCGGTACGTTGCAGCGGTAATGCGGCACCGTTGCAAGAGAGCGTGTAGCGCTCATCGACCCAGCCGGAAACTTTGGTCTGCAAGCGTTCCGCCGAGCTATCAACATAACGCGCCGTGCCGCTGGACGTTTGCTCCTCGCCCAGCACATGCCAAGGCTCCAGCGCGTGACGCAGTTCCACTTTCATATCGCGCACCGCAATTTCACCCACCTGCGGGAAGCGGAATTCCATATGCGGGGCGAACCAATCAGGGTTCAACGGAAAACCTAAAGTTTCAAGCTCGGCCAAGGCGTCTTTGAAATCGGCTTCGGCATAATGCGGCAATAAAAATTCGTCATGCAGGCGGGTATCCCAGCGGATCAACCGGCGCTCATAGGGTTTCTCCCAGAAAGCGGCGATAGCGCTGCGCATTAAAAGTACCTGCGCGGCTGACATTTCAGCGTGCGGCGGCATCTCGAAGGCGCGGAATTCCACCAGGCCACGGCGGCCAGAGGCTGAATTCGGGTCGTACATTTTGTCGATGCAGAATTCGGTTCGGTGGGTATTGCCGGTCATGTCCGCGAAGATATTGCGGAACAGGCGGTCCACCATCCAGGGCGGCGTGTTGCTCTGGCGCGAAACCTGCTGGAAGGCGATTTCCAATTCGTTCAGGGAGTCCTGACGGGCTTCGTCGATCCGCGGATGCTGACTCGACGGGCCGATGAACAAGCCGCTGAACAAGAAGCTCAGCGAGGGATGGTTGTGCCAGAACCCGACCATGGATTTCAGCAAATCAGGCCGCCGCAGGAACGGGCTGTCAGCCGGTGTGGCCCCACCCATGACGACGTGATTGCCGCCGCCGGTGCCAACATGGCGACCATCGAGCATGAATTTTTCCGCCGATAATCCAACCTCGCGGGCAACCTCGTAAAGCTGCGTGGAACGCTCGACGATTTCGGCCCAGCTATTGGCCGGGTGGATGTTGGCTTCGATCACGCCAGGGTCTGGGGTGACGGAGAAGTTCAAAATCCGGTCGTCCTCGGGCGGCAAATACCCTTCAAGAATCACTTTGCGGCCAAATTCCTCGGCGGTGTCCTCGATGGCGGCGGTGAGTTCCAGCCAATCCTCAGCGGCATATAGTGGTGGGTAGAACACATGGATAATACCGTCGCGGGCTTCCACTGCCAGAGCGGTGCGCACCAATCCGGGTTCTTCCTTGCCCACCACCGGCGCATCCTGCGGCACCGGACGGAAGCCTTCAATCGAGCTACCCGGTGCGCCCGTGGGCAAGCGTTTGAACGCGAATTTTTTCGGCAATGCTTCACGCGGCGCGAAGGGGTCAATTTCCGCTTCGATCTCGATATGATCGGGGTCAGCCCAGGGCAGGCCTTCCAGTGGCAGGCGCAACCCGATGGGACTATCGCCCGGCACCAGGAACATCACGGAGTCACGGAAAAACCATTTACCGCTCTGCCAGCGGCGCGCACCATCCTCAACCACCCGGCGCAGCGGCAGCACGCTGCCCACGGGTTCGGCGAGGCCTTGCGCGAACACTTTGGCGAGGCGTTTGCGCTCCAGTTCATCACGCAATTTGGCGTCTTCGGCCACCACATTGGCCGGCAGGCGGTGTTCGCGCCAGAGGTAATAATGGATGTCCTCGTAGGCTGGGTTCACTAATCCTGGGTCGATTTGCAGACGCTCCGCCAGCGCCTCGGCGAATTTGGCTGCGTCCTTGGCTTGCGCGTCATCCTTGTCGTCGTCGGAAGCCAGCAGCGAAGGGTCGCGCCAGACCGGTTCGCCATCCTCGCGCCAATGGGCGTGGATCGACCAGCGCGGCAGTTGCTCGCCCGGATAGTGCTTGCCCATGTTATAAGTAAGTGCCGCACCTTGCGCCCACAGCGGGGTGAGCTTGCGAATCAGCCGGCCGGCGTATTGGCGCTTGGTCGGGCCCATTGCCTCGATGTTCCATTCCGGCGCTTCCATGTCAGTCGATGAAACAAATGTTGGCTCGCCGCCCATGGTCAGGCGCACATCGCCCTTGGCAAGCGCCAAATCGACCGCCGCACCGCGGGCCAGAATATCCTGCCATTGGCGCGGCGTATAAGGTTTTGTCACACGCGGGGTTTCGGCCACGCGGGTAACCTTCATTTCGAAGTCGAATTCGGCTTCACATTCACCAACCAGGCCGGAAATAGCGGCGGCGGAACTTGGCGATGGGGTGGCGGCGAGCGGAATATGCCCCTCGCCCGTCATCAGGCCAGAGGTGGCATCCAGACCAATCCAGCCGGCACCGGGCAGATAGACCTCGGCCCAGGCATGCAGGTCGGTAAAATCTTCCGTTGGGCCAGCCGGACCATCGCCTACCGGTTTTTGGTCTGCCACTAATTGAATGAGATAACCCGAGACAAACCGGGCGGCGAAACCAAGATGCCGCATGAGGTTCACCAGCAGCCACGCGGAATCCCGACAGGAGCCTTTGGCCTCGGTGAGAGTTTTTTCAGGCGACCAGACGCCCGGCTCCATCCGCACCACATAGGAGATACGCTCGGCGATCAGCCGGTTTACCATCACCAGCATGTCCACCATGCGCAGTTCCTTGCCGCCGAGCGCCGTATTCACGGCGTTGATCAGGCAGGTAAGTTTTTTGCCCGGCTTACGAAGCACCCGGAAAGGCGCTAATTCCTCAGCCAGAATTTCATCATATTCAAACGGATACGTCTCGGCTTCGGGTTCCAGGAAGAAATCGAACGGGTTGATGGTGGCCATATCCGCCACCACATCGACGGTCACTTCAAAGCTGGTGACACGCTCCGGGAATACCACCCGGGCCAGATAATTGCCTTGCGGGTCCTGCTGCCAATTGAGAAAATGCGGCTCCGGTGAAACTTTTAGCGAGTATGAAAGAATCGGCATGCGGGCGTGTGGCGCCGGACGCAGGCGGATAGTTTGCGGCCCCATAGAGACCGGGCGGTCGTACTTATAAGACGTGCGGTGCGTAATGGCGGCATGGATCGACATGCGAACTCCTCAAACTTCCTTAGCCACTCAAACAGCACGCTAGTTTCATTTTTGCAATGCAATATCGGCAACACAGCGCACCAGAACATGCTGCTTTTTGCCGGCTGAGAGCTTGAGACCGGAGGGTCCACGAATGGGCATGGCTTCATTGGTGATGACCTGATCGTTCAATCTGGCACCGCCACCGCGAATTAAACGCCGCGCTTCACCATTGCTGGCGGCCAGACCGGCACGCACGAATAATGCAAAGGCAGGGACTCCCGCTGCAAGTTCGGCTTCCGGCATCTCAATGCTCGGCAAATTTTCCGACGTGGCACCCTCGGCAAACGTTTTGTGAGCCGTCTCGGCGGCATCCTCGGCAGCGGCGCGGCCATGCGCGAGCGCGGTGGTTTCAGTGGCCAGAATTATTTTTGCAGCGTTGATCTCGGCACCGCCGAGCAATTCAAGCCGGGCGATTTCCTCAAGCGGCAGGTCGGTGAATAGTTTCAGGAAACGGCCAACGTCGGCATCCTCGGTATTTCGCCAAAATTGCCAGTAATGGTAAGGACTTAGCTTATCAGCGGTGAGCCAGACCGCACCCGAGGCCGATTTGCCCATTTTGGCGCCAGAGGCGGTGGTGAGCAGCGGCGTGGTGAGGCCGAATACGGTTTTCTGGTCGGTCCGGCGCACCAAATCCACGCCGGAAACGATATTCCCCCACTGGTCAGAGCCGCCCATTTGCAGCGTCACACCATGGCTGCGGCTGAGTTCGCGGAAATCGTAGCTCTGCAAAATGGAATAATTGAATTCGAGGAAGGTCAGACCCTGGTCGCGCTCCAACCGCGAGCGCACGGAATCGAACGACAGCATGCGGTTGATCGAGAAATGCACGCCCACTTCACGCAGCAGGTCGATGTAACCCAGCTTGCCCAGCCAGTCGGCGTTATTGACCATGGCGGCATCGGTGGGGCCAGCGCCAAAGTTCAGGAACGGCGTGAACACGCGGCGGATGCCGGCGAGGTTATGGGCGAGAATTTCGTCGGTCATCAACTGGCGGGCTTCCTCGCGGAAGGACGGGTCGCCGATCTGGCCGGTGCCGCCGCCAACCAGCACGATCGGGCGGTGGCCATGCTTTTGTAGCAGGCGTAACAGCATGATCTGGGTCAGGCTGCCAACATGCAGGCTGTCAGCCGTGGGGTCGAAGCCAATATAGCCAGTCACCACGCCAGTGCTGAGGGCGGCGTCCAGCGCTGCCTCATCCGTGCATTGGAATACAAAGCCGCGGGCTTTTGCCTCGGCCAGAAATTCGCTTTGTGCCATGAAACCCTTTGCTCCTTATCCGGCGCGAGGTAGCATGCTTCACGGATGGGGCAAATGCGAGGTGCGAGGCACTCGGTTGTCCAATTCACTGGGGTCACGCAAGCTTAGGGCCGGAGGCGCCAGGGGATGCAGATGAATAGGGCGGAGCGGGCAGGCTTTTGGGCGGCGCTGCGTTCCGGCGCGTTTCTGACCCGCGAGCGCATTGGCGTTTATCTCCGCCTGCTGGCAATCGCCAATCTGGCCGGTGTCACGCTGGCAATCTGCCGGGCGCACGGCTGGCTGCTGCCGCTGGAGCCGCATATCACCACCGAATTCATGAGCTTTTACGCCGCCGGAAGGCTGGTGGATGCTGGTCAGGCGGCGTCGGTTTACCTGCCCACCAGCGGTATCGGCAGTTACATCCATTCCCTTGATATTCCAGCCGGATTTGCCGCCATTCAGCAGTCCATCACGGGCGACCCGCAGATCGACCAGTTGGGGTTCTTCTACCCGCCGGTTTACTGGCTGCTGTGCGCGCCGCTGGCTTACCTTGGCTATTATCAGGCGTATTTCGTCTGGGCTGGACTAGGCGCTGCGGCATGCCTCGGCCTGCTGCGCTGTATCACGGGCCGGTGGAACCTATTGTTACCTGCCGTGGCGAATTACGCGGCGGTGAAAAATGCCGTGGTGGGAGAAAACGCCTTTTTATCCTCAGCCCTGATAGGGTTTGGCCTATTGGCTTTACAGCGGCGCCCTGTACTAGCCGGCGTGCTGTTCGGCGGGCTTTGTTGTAAACCGCATTTTTTGCTGCCGATCGGCGTGTTCTTACTGGCGCAATTCCAGTGGCGGGCATTGCTCGGCATGGCCGCCTCGGGTGCCGCGCTGTGCCTGCTCTCGGGCTTGTTGTTCGGCTGGCAAAGCTGGGTGGATTATTTCAGCATTGTGGTGCCACATGCCGAATGGATGTTTCAGCATCATGGGTTTTCCTATGGCATTCAAATCACGCCGTTCTCGGCGGTGCGGCTGCTGGGCGGTGGCGTGGTCATCGCCAATATCGTGCAAGGCGCTGTGATGCTGCTCACCATGGCGGCGCTGTTCAGCCTGGCGCGTAGCGGCAGCGCTCATTTGCGGGCGGCGGCGCTGGTGGCGAGCTTTCCACTGATCGTTTCGGTGATGCTGGATTACGATCTCACCATTTGCGCCCTGGCCATCATGTTTCTCTACCAGCAGGCCAGTCGCACCGGGTTTCTACCTTGGGAAAAAACCATGCTGGCGGCAATGTTTTTGCTGCCTGTTTTAATTCTCGCGTTTCGCACCGGGTTGAACCTACCGGTCGATCAAGTGGTTCTTACTGGCTTCATACTGGTGTTGCTGATGCGGCTACGGGCCGAGCGGCGGGGGCTGGTGAGTATCTGATGCGGGCCATTGGGTTAATGAGCGGCACCTCGCTCGATGGGGTCGATGTGGCCTGGATCGAGACCGATGGCATTACCGTTCAACACACCGGCATGGCGGCCACCCTGCATTATCAGCCGGCGCTGCGGGCGGATTTGCGGCGGCTGCTGGATAAGGCGCCAACACTTGATAGAAACGACGCGTTTTTGCGCGACGTCGAGCGCCGGCTGACCGAGGACCATGCGGTTGCCGTGGCCATGGTCGGACGCGGCGCTGATGTCATAGGGTTTCACGGCCAGACGATTTTACATGCGCCGGAGCAGCGTCACACCTGGCAGATCGGTGATGCCGACCTGCTGGCGCGGCTTTCCCGCACCAAGGTGGTACATGATTTTCGGAGTGCCGATGTAGCGGCGGGCGGCCAGGGCGCGCCGTTGGTGCCGTTGTTTCATGCCGCCATGGCCGAAGCACTGCCGAAGCCATTGCTGATTGTGAATATCGGCGGTGTCGCTAACATCACCTGGCTGGGGGACGCGGGAGAAATTCTTGCCTGCGACACCGGACCTGGCAATGGCCCGCTCGATGATTGGGCGCAGCGCCACACAGGGTTGGCATTTGATAAAGATGGTGCTTTGGCCGCTTTAGGGCAGGTACAGCGTAAGCGCCTGGCGCAACTGCTTTCACACCCCTACTTCGCCCTGCCCGCACCGAAATCGCTCGACCGGCTGACATTCTCGAACTTGGTTGCGCAGGCCACGGAGGGCTTAAGTCCCGCTGATGGCGCTGCCACACTGGCGGCTTTTACGGTGGCCGCCATTGCTAACGCACCACTACCACAACGGCCAGGCCAGGTTTTAGTGTGTGGTGGCGGACGCAAGAACCCGGTAATCATGGCCGGATTGGCCAAGGCGTTTGAAGTACCGGTCGCGGCGGTTGAAGCGGTGGGGTGGGATGGCGATGCGCTGGAGGCGCAATGTTTCGGGTTTTTGGCGGTGCGCAGCCTGCGCGGTCTGCCGTTATCATTGCCCAGCACCACCGGGGTGGCAGAGCCAATAACCGGCGGCAAAATTACGGGATAATTTTATAGAGCCGCCAGCCGGTTGCTAAATCCCGTGACTGCAGGTGCAACCATGGCGGTGGGCGGTTGCCGTTGAGAGTATCCCACAACGTCGTCTCCGGCAAATCAGCAACGAGCAGATAGCGCGTAGGGCTGCCGCAGAACAGCACATAGCTGGCTTTGGTGGCGATGACCGCCGCCGGAACGGTTGCGCCCGGCACCGTGCGCCAAGCGTTACTGAGGCGTAAAAATCCTGGCACGCCATGCTGATACAGCGAGCCAACCGTCGTGATCTGGGTGCGGAACAATAATTCCGGCGTCGCGTCAGGCGGTGCGAGCGTAGTGGCGGTGCCGATGGGTGCCAACAGGGTATCGATGTGCCTCAGGTCGCATGACGACGCTGGCAACGCAGTTGCTTGACCAGCCGCAGGGAAGATTGGCAGCAGAGGGATGACCAGGATGGTGGTGATACACGTGAGCCGCGCCAGCATCGCCCACGTTGGTGCTTCACGAAACCGCCAGGAGACATCACTTAGCATCACGCCGAATAACGCAGCGGTGATTTCCGCCGGAAACCCCACGAACAAAATAAATTTCGCGGCCAGAATAAGTGTCAGCAGTAAAATGGCTGAGACATAAAGCCAGATCATTCGGGCCTGCCGACTACCCGCCTTGAGGGTTCGAAAACTACTGTAAAGCAACACCAGAAAGCCGGGAAATATAAACGGCATATAGTCATGCGGGCCACGGAGCGGCTGCAATTCCATCATCACCCCGAAAAACCGGTGGTAATCGTCCTGGCTCATCAACCCGTAAGGCCCCATTGCCACCTGCGGAAACACCGCCACCCAGGCGGTCACCAATACGGCCATCAGGCCGACCCCGAGCGGGCGGTTCAGTTTTGCAGGTTTCCAGTGATCGATCCGCCAGAGACACAAACCGCCTACCAGCAATAACAACCCGAGCATCACATATACCAGGGAAAGGCGGTCGATCTCCAGACTGTTGTAGCCGCCCTCGGGCGGGTCGAGTGCCAGGCCAAAACCCATCACGTCGATAAAACCGGCGGCGCAGGCAGCAATCACGCTGCCATTTTTCTCGTAGAACCAGCGCCATAACAGCACCGCGAACGCCATGAGAACAAACGGCATAGTCTCCGGCGTGAGCCAGATCGCCAGACCACCGCAAACCCCAGCTAAAAAACCGTGCCAGCGGTCGCCGTGCCAGGCCCGAATGACAAAGCCCGTGGTGAAGGCGATCAGGACCAGCAGCAGGACATGATAATGCACCACCCCCGGCGAAGCGAAGGTTTGCAGTCCCGGTAGCGTGGCGGCGGCAATGGCGGTGGCGAACAAAAATGGTTGCGCCACAAATGGTTCGATAACAAAAGCCAGCGCCACACCCAGCAGGCCGATGCCGATCGGGCTGAGCATATCCCCCGCCACCAGCAATGCATGATGCCAGCCAAGCAACGGCACAAACGGCAGCGCGAGCACCCATATAAAAGCGTCGAGCAGACGCGACCATTCCACCATCACCCCGGCACCGGAGTCATCGCGCGCGACGTTGATGACCAGATGCCCTTGCTGCACACCCTGGAGTATTCGTTCCAGCCGCATGTAGCTGTCAGGGTCGTTCAGACTGCCAGAAAAAACCGCCGGCCAGTCATGCAACCCAAACAAGATGTTACAGCCAGCGGCAACCGCAAACAGGCCCAGCCACAACTTCATCCAACAGGTGCCCGGAAACCGCCAACGCCGCGCTCGGATTCCGTGACATGCCGGGGTAAAAACCCTGAAGGGTCAGTGAGGCCGCAGGAATGCGCGATGATGGCAACCTCGTCTTGCATCCGCAGCGCGTAATTGGCGACCCGCACACCTTTATCCATGGAATTTAGCCCGGCGATGAGCTTGGGATTCACGGCGGTAACGCCGGTGGGGCAATTTCCGGAGCCGCATTTCATCGCCTGAATGCAGCCGAGCGCGAACATGAAGCCACGCGCCGAGCTGACAAAATCGGCCCCCATGCAAAGTGCCCAAGCAACCTTATCTGGCGTAACCAGCTTACCCGCCGCCAAAATGCGGATACGCTCTTTCAATCCATGCTCGGCCCGCAGCGCCGCCACGATGGGCAGCGCCTGGGTAATTGGCAGACCTACATAATCGGTCAGTGAGGCTGGTGCTGCACCGGTGCCACCCTCGCCACCATCGACATGGATGTAATCCGGGCAATGCTCGGGGTTGGTTACACAATCCTCGAACCATTCATCGACAAACCCGGGGTCGCCAACCACGAATTTCACCCCGACCGGCTTGCCGGTGACGTTGCGCACCCGGTTCACGAAGGCACCAAGCTCGGCAATGCTGCCGATATCAGTGTGGCGGTTCGGGCTGATACTGTCCTGGCCTACTGGAATACCACGAATTTCGGCGATTTCAGGCGTGACCTTATTGGCCGGCAGAATGCCGCCTTTTCCGGGTTTGGCCCCTTGCGCCAGCTTGACCTCAAACATCCGCACCTGCGGATAGGCCGCGATGGTGCGCAGCCTGTCCTCGGAAAGCGTACCATCAGCTTCGCGCACCCCGTATTTGGCGGTGCCGATCTGCATCACGATATCGCCGCCACCCTCGAGGTGGAATTTCGATAACCCCCCCTCGCCGGTTCCCATCCACACACCCGACAGTTTGGCCCCGCGGGAGAGAGCGGTGACAGCAGCGTGGCTCAACGCCCCATAGCTCATGCCGGAAATATTGAAGAAATTTTTGGCGACAAACGGCTCGCGGGATGCGCCGGGGCCATTGGCGATGCCGATGAGCTTGCCGGGGTAGCTACGCTTCTCGGAATCCAGCACCGGGAAAGCGGCGTTGCGGAACACGAAGCTTGGGACATTTTCCGAGCCAAAGCTGACCAGATTGGAAACACCCTTCGCCGAGCGATATACCCAGGAGCGTTCCAGTCGGTTGAACGGGCGCTCCGACCAGTCCGGCAAATATTGATACTGGCGCATATACGTGCCCCAGGTCTCGGCAAAGTACCTGATATGGCCGATCACCGGGTAGTTGCGTAAAATAGTGTGCTGGGTCTGGCGAATGTCGTGAAGGTAAATCGTCACGATCCCGCTGACGATCAGTAACGCGATGATCCCAAGGCTTACGTCAAATAACATGGCTTCCACCCATTCATTCTGGATTGGTGAAAGCTATAATTATGTTTTGTCTTTCTGTCGCGTGGTGGCGCTTGAGGGCCTATATGACAATCACAGGAAACCCAGCGGAGGATCAGATGGCCAAACACCCCAAGCGTGAAAAACCATCGGAAAAATACGCTCTCACGCTGCATGATTTGCAGGTTGAGCTGGTGAAATTGCAGCGCCACGTGATTTCGCGGGGCGAAAAGGTGCTGATTATTCTGGAAGGCCGGGATGGTGCTGGCAAGGATGGCACCATCAAGCGGATCATCGAGCATCTCTCGCCGCGCGATATCAGGGTGGTGGCACTGCCCAAACCCTCCGACCGCGAGGCAACACAATGGTATTTTCAGCGCTATGTGGCGCATCTGCCTGCCGCCGGGGAGATCGTGATTTTTAACCGCAGCTGGTACAACCGGGCCGGGGTGGAACATGTGATGGGGTTCTGCAGCAAGGAGGAATACGACGAATTTCTGCGTAATGTGCCCGTATTCGAGCATATGCTGGCTGAAGCCGGGATCAAACTGCTGAAATACTACCTCGATATTAACCGCAAGGAACAAAAGCTGCGGCTTGAGGACCGTCATGAGGACCCGTTGAAGCAATGGAAGATCAGCCCGATCGATGAAAAGGCGCTGAAACACTGGGATGACTACACCAAGGCCCGCGACGTCATGCTGCGGCTGACCGATAGCGCCGATGCACCGTGGATGGTGGTGGTGGCCAACGATAAAAAAGCCGCCCGGCTCGCGATCATTCATGATCTGATCAGCAGGATTGACTATAAGGATGGTAAGGCGGAACTGCCGCCGCATGACCACAGAATTATCGCTCGCTTTGATGAAACCTGCCTGACCAATGGAATGCTGGCAAAATGACTGATTTATTCGATAGTTTGGAATTCAACGACGACGGGCTGATCCCGGCGATTGCCCAGGCCTACGACACCGGCGAGGTGCTGATGATGGCCTGGATGAACCGCGAATCGATTACCGAGACCCTAAAAACCGGGCAGGTCTGCTATTATTCACGCAGCCGGGGTAAATTATGGCGCAAGGGCGAGAGCTCTGGCCAGACCCAAAGGCTGGTGGAACTGCGGATCGATTGTGACGGCGACACCATACTACTGCAGGTGGAGCAGACCGGCGTGGCCTGCCACACCGGGCGGCGCTCGTGCTTTTTCCGGGCGGTGCAGGATGGAGCCTTGATTCAGATCATGGCTCCGTCCTTCACTTCAGAGGAACTTTATGGGCCGTCAACAAAACTTTCAGGGGAAGAGACTTGATCGTTTTCAAAATATGGCGAAATAAGGTCTGAACCGCGCGTGTCTAAGCGCGCTTTTTGTATGGGTGCCAGTCATGTCTTTTGGTTTGCCGAAGTTTTCCAAGGCTATGTGGGGTGCTGCGGCACTGGTTGTGCTGCTGGGTGGTGCGGTGACAGCGAAGGTCGCCCTCAGCGCGGATAATACCGGCGCCCCGGCAGCAAGCCTGGCGCCGCTGCCGACTGATCAAGCTGCGTTGATCGCGCGCGGCAAGTACCTCACCGCCGCAGCCGACTGCATGCCCTGCCATTCCGGGCCGAACCATGCGCCATATTCTGGTGGTCTGGTGATGAACACGCCATTTGGCGGTTTGGCTTCACCAAACATCACCCCTGACAAAGATACCGGCATCGGTAACTGGACCGACAAACAATTCTGGAACGCCCTGCATTATGGTATCAGCCCTGGCCGCTCGTACTTGGTGTTTCCCAAGTTCATCTATCCGGCGATGCCTTACACCTCATACACCAAGCTGACCTATCAGGACGTGATGGCAATCAAGGCGTATTTATTCTCGCTGCAACCGGTCAAGGTGGCTGAGACACCAAGCTCCATGATGTTCCCCTTCAATCAGCGCCCGGTTCTGCTGGGCTGGCGGATTTTATTTTTCCGCTCAGGCCCGATGACGATGGACCCCAGCTGGAATGACCAGATTAAAAACGGCGCGTATTTAACCGAGGCCTTGGGCCATTGCGGGGAATGCCATACGCCGCGCAATTTCATGAGTGGGCTGATCGCCGATCAATCCCTGGCTGGCGCGCCGATTGATAGTTTTTACGCGCCGAATATCTCCTCCGACAAAACCTATGGCGTGGGTGGTTGGAGCCAGGATGATCTGGTGGCCTATCTTTACGCCGGCGGCAACGCCAAAAAAGGCTCGGCTTATGGGCCAATGGGCGAAGTGGTTGAGCATAGCATGAGCCAGATCCCCAAATCAGACGTGGAGGATATCGCTACCTATCTGCGGACCATCACACCGCCACGCAGCACCCCGCCGAGTGCCGGGACACCGGAAGCATTGGCCGCGGCTAAAGCTAACGGTGCCAAGGTTTATGCGGCAGATTGCGCAGGTTGCCATCAGGCGGCCGGAACAGGCTTGATGACGCTCATCCCCGGTCTGGCTGGTAATGGGTCGGTAACCGCGGCTGAACCTTTCAACGTAATCGGTGCGGTATTAGGCGGCCTTGGGCCTTGGAACCATGGGCCGGCGATGCCACCGTTCGCGGCTAGCCTGTCCGACACTGATATCAGTGATGTGACCAATTATGTGCGTACCATGTGGGGTAACGATGGGACCGCCAACGCAACGCCGGCCGAAGTAAAGAGCTTGCGTGACGTTGCTGTGGTACCGCCGATGGCAAGTGCGAGCGCTGATGAATTTGGTTGCCCGCACGTCAGCACCGCCAGCACCGCAACCTCGCTGGCAAATCCAGGTGGCGGGCTGATGGCAATGTACGATGGCGCGACGCCTGAGACCCTGCCGAACCGGACCCGCGCTTTTGTGACGGCTTTGAAAGCCAGCGATGCTACCATGAGCAGTGCGACGATCACCAATTATCTGGTGGCAGCTTACTGCCCGGTGGTGGCCAACGAATCTGGCCTCAACCATGACCAGAAACAGGCTGCGCTGAATGAGTTCATCGCAGGAGCACAGAGCATCATCAACGCGCCAGCGCCGGTTGCCAAAGCTAACTGAGATCACTCTCAAAACCCTGACAGGTAAGGCGATTGCGCCTTATCTGTTAGAGCTGGCGGCATTGCGGATCGAGGTGTTTCGGGATTGGCCATATATTTACGATGGCAACCCGACCTATGAGGAAAAATATCTGCAAACCTATGTCGATGCCGAGCTAGCGGCAGTGGTGGTGGCGTTTGCCGGCGACGAGGTCGTCGGGGCTGCTACATGCCTGCCGCTGACTGCCGAGCCAGCCCATGTGCAGCAACCGTTTGTGGCAAACGCACGCGACCCCGGGGATTATTTTTATTTTGGCGAGAGCGTGCTGCGGAAGGCTTATCGTGGGCAGGGTATTGGCGTGGGGTTTTTCGAGGCCCGGGAAGCGCAGGCGCGAAGGTTCGATATTTATAAAACAGCGACATTTTGCGCTGTGCAGCGCCCTACTGAGCATCCGCTACGGCCCGCAGGCTTTGTCCCCCTCGATACATTCTGGGGCAAGCGCGGTTACGCCAAACAGCCGCATTTGCAATGTAAAATGTCATGGACTGACCGCGGTGAGACAGAGCAGACCGAAAAAACGCTGACATTCTGGACCAAAAATCTGTGAGGCTGGCGCTGGCGCAATTTGGCGTGACAGCGCCGCAGCATGTCGCTGGGTTTGTGGCCCGGATTGCGGGTTTGGCGGATAAAGCCAAGGCGGGCGGCGCCGATTTGCTGGTGTTGCCTGAATACGCCGCCATGGTACTGGCGGGGGCCGAGATCCGTGCCCCGAACATCACCGCCGAACTTGAGTTTGTGACCGCGCAGGCCGGTGAGTTTTTGAGAGCGATGCAGCGGATTGCCGCCGGGAGCCAGATTTATCTGCTCGCCGGCACCCTGCCGATGCGCGATGCCGACGGCAAAATCCGCAACCGCGCCCCGTTCATCAGCCCCACCGGCACGCTGGAATATCAGGACAAGCAATCCATGACCCGCTTTGAGGCCGAGCAATGGGGTATCAGCCCCGGCGCGGCACCAAAAGTGTTTGCCACCGCGCATGGTAAAATCGGTGTTTCCATTTGTTATGATGCCGAGTTTCCGCTGCATGTGCGCTCTCAGGTGAATGCGGGGGCTGAATTGATCCTGGTGCCCAGCTGTACCGACAGCGTTGCAGGCTTCAACAGGGTGCGGTTGTCGGCGCGGGCGCGGGCGGTTGAGAATCAATGTATCGTAGCAACGTGCCCGCTGGTGGGGTTTGCGCCTTGGAGCGGCGCGATTGATGAGAACCACGGCTATGCCGGGGTGTATGGACCGCCTGACAAACACTTTCCCGAATCCGGCATTCTGGTACGCGGGATCATGGATGAAGCTGAGCTGGTGTTTGCCGATATCGACATGAAAGCCATCGCCCAGGTGCGGCGTGATGGTGGTGTGCTGAACCACCGCGACTGGCCCGACATCATAGCCCCCAGCCCGGTCATTGAGCTTTTATGAGCCGGGTGTTTATCATCGCCGGCGAAGCCAGCGGCGATGTGCTGGGCGCGCGGCTGATGAACGGCCTGAAAAGACAAAGACCAGACTTGGAATTTTCGGGGGTTGGCGGCGTTCGCATGGCGGAAGCCGGGTTGATTTCGTTGTTTCCGATGCAGGAGTTAGCCGTGATGGGGCTGGCGGAAATTCTGCCAAAATTAATCCCCTTGCGGCGGCGGATGCAGCAGACGATTGCCGCCATTACTACGGCCAGGCCAGATATTCTGGTAACCGTCGACAGCCCGGGGTTCTGCCTGCGGGTGCTAAAGGCGGTGGCGCCGACCGGCATCAAGCGGGTGCATTATGTCGCGCCGCAGGTGTGGGCGTGGCGACAGGAACGCGTGAAACATTTTCCTGGGCTGTGGGACGAATTGTTATGCCTGCTGCCCTTTGAGCCGGATTTTTTCGCGCCCTTTGGGTTGAACCCAATGTTTGTAGGGCATCCTGTGCTGGAATCCGGCGCAGACCACGGTAACGCCGAACGTTTTCGCGGCCTGCATCATATCGCGCCATCCGCCCGCCCGGTGGTGCTGATGCCGGGGTCGCGGGTCACGGAAACCGCCCGATTACTGCCGGTGTTCCGTCAGACAATTACAATTCTGCAACAACAAATTCCCGATATCGTGCCGGTGGTGGCGGCGGCTTCTGGCATTGCCGAGGCGGTTGCCGCCCATACGAACGACTGGCCGATCAAGCCGGTCATCGTGCATGGCGTTGCCGAACGATATGACGCTTTTGCAGCGGCGCAGGCGGCGCTCACCAAATCAGGGACCTCAACGTTGGAACTGGCGATGGCAAAGGTGCCAATGGCCGTGACCTACCGGGTAAATGCCCTGAGCGCCGCCATCGGGCGGCGTCTGATCAAGGTGAAATATGTGGCGATGATCAATTTGCTGGCAAATGGGCCGCTGGTACCGGAGTTATTGCAGGAAGATTGCACGCCGGAAAAACTGGCGGCCACGCTGCAAACATTGCTCACCAGCCCGGATGCCGCCAATGCCCAGCGCGAAGGCTTCACCGCCGCCCTGGCCACGCTGCACGCGCCCGAGGGTTTAGCCTCGGACGCCGCCGCCAGTGCCATTATCGCGCAGTTGGAAGCGGGGCGCAGTTAGGCCCGCCCCGTTGGTTGGTTATTTTGCCGCTGTGTAGGGCTTGAACTGGGAACTCTCAAAAATTGCCAGAGCCTTAGGCGCATGAATGAAACTCGGCCAAGCCTTCGCCGCTGCCGGATGCGCTGCATCTTTGACCACCGCGCCCGCATAAATAGCAGTGGTTTTGTCTTCAGCAGGGATCGAAATATCCTCGATCGGATGGCCGGCTTGCTCCTGAAAGATCGCTTCAGATTTCCAAGTGACACCGGCATCGGCGAGGCCTTGCATTAAAAACAATGGCGTTTGATGATGATGGATGTGAGTTAAAATGGTGGTGCCGTTGGCAACGCCGGTTTTGGCCCGAAGTAACGAACGGCCCATTTTTCCTACATAAGGGGACAAAGCCGGAACATCATGCTGCCTGGTAGAGTTCGGCAGGCGCTGCCCTGAGCGGCCTCAATCCGTCGGTGTTTTCCGTTATGCTGATTTCGGCGCCCCAGATGTAGTCGCCGGTCAGATTGACGTGCTCCCAACCCAGCGGGGAGAGATGGGCGAGATAGCGGGTATTCCAGAGGATAATGGCGGTGACAATCAGGTTGAGGCCGGAGGCGCGGTGCTTCTGGTTCTCGAACGTCCTGTCGCGGATTTCGCCGAGCCGGTGAATGAAGACCGCCCGCGCCAGGCTGTTGCGGGATTCGCCTTTGTTGAGTTCCTGGCTGGTCTGGCGCCGAAGTTCAAGGTCCTCCAGCCAGTCGAGGGTGAACAGCGTCCGCTCCAGCCGGCCGAGTTCCCGCAGCGCCGCGGCCACGCCATTCTGGCGCGGGTATGATGCGAGCTGGCGCAGAATGAGTGACGCGGTCACGGTGCCGGTCCGGATCGATGCGGCGATCCTGAGGATATCTGTCCAATGCGCGCGGATCAGTCCAACATCGATGCGGCCGGCGATCAGTGGCTCCAGGGTGGGATAAGTGGACGGCTTAGCGAAACTGTAGAGCCGGCGGTCTTTCAGATCCGGGATGCGCGGGGCAAACTGGAACCCGAGCAAGGTACAGAGGGCAAAAACATGATCCGAGACACCGCCACCATCGGTATGGTGCCGGTGCGGGCCCGGCCCCGCTTCAGCTTGGTGGTTGAGCAGGCCATCAAGAACATGCACGGCTTCGCTCGCCGTCGCGGCGATGACCTTGGTATGGAATGGCGCGTAACGATCGGAGATATGGGTGTAGAATTTGGTGCCGGGTTCATCGCCGTAATGGGCGTTGAGCCGGCTGATATCCCGGCCAAAGCCACCCGCCTTGAAGAACTGTCCATCAGATGATGAGGCCAGCCCTGAACCAAACGTTGCTGCCAGCGGCTCACGATTTTGGTAGGCGACGAGGCATCGAAGCGCCAGGCCGTAACTCTCGTCACGGATGTGCCAATCGGCTGCCCAGGCGAGTTGGCCAAGGCTGGCGATACTGCATGCTTCGGCCATGCGGGTCAGGCCAAGATTGAGGCCATCGGCGAGTAGGCCAGCCATGAGTATGCGCGGATCATCAATTGTCTCGCCGGTCCGCAGATGGGTGAAGCAGTCAGTGAAGAGGGACCACCGCGCCACTTCCGACATCAGGTCGGTCACCCGGATGCGCGGCAGCATGGCGTATAGTCTACCAGCCAGGGCTTCCGCTTCTGGTGGGGTGGATTTTTCAAGCGGCGAAATTTTCAGTATGCCTTTTTCAAGCGTGACATCCGGTAGCAAGCCGCCTTTGGCACTGGCATCTATCGCAGCCATGCGCGCGTCGAGCTGGGTGCGGCGTTGCGCAATGAACTTTTCAAAGTCGGTCTCGACCGCAACCGGAATGCCGCCATCAATTTGCATCTGTTGCAGTGTTTCCTTCGAGATAATCCGATCTTCAAAGGCTTTGTGCTGGCGGCTTCCAGTAACCCAGACATCGCCGGCTCGTAACCGATCACGCAATTCCGCCAGCACACAGAGTTCGTAATATCGCCGGTTGATGCCCTTTCCTGGAAGCACATGGCGTGCCCAGCGCTGCCGGACAAAAGCCGTTGGGGCGGATTTCGGCAGGGTGGACGTGCCGGCCCGGTTCATCTCACGCAGCATCCCGATGGCGCGCATCAGCGGCTCCGCCGCAGGCACATTCTGGAAGGCAAAAGCCTCAAGAAAGGCGGGCGCCCAGCGGCGGACACCGGCATAATGCTCGGTCAGCATCTGGTACGGGTCGAACTCTTCGGGACGGGCCAGGGTCTCCGCTTCGGCCACCGTGGTGCAAAACCGCTCCCAGGGAATGACCTTATCAATTGCCGCGAAAGCATCGCCCTTCCCGTCGCGCGCAAGAATCAGCGCGGCGCCGATTTTGGCATAGAGCCTGACTTTTTCGTTAATGGCGCGTCCGTCAGCCTGGAAAGTCCGCGCATGACGGCCTTCGGCTTTGCGGAACATTGCGCCAACCAGCCGGTCAAAAAGATCGATGGCATGATCGGTCAGGCTGGGCGCCAGGTCGAGAACCACCGCGGTCAACGTGGCATGGCGCCGCTGGCGTTCAAATTCCGCGATATGCTGGACGGTTGTGCGGCCGGCCTCGCGAGCCAACTGCGTGAGCCGGGCCTGATGCACGAGATGGCCGTGCGCCGGGTCGATGCCGATGGCGCGCACGTGATTCAATCGTTCGATCAGGCCGAGCATCGAGGCCGACTTTGCCGATTCCGGCATCTGCCGCAGCCTGAACCGCCCCGGATTTACCGGAGGGCAAAACTCTCAGAGGATTGTCTTTATG